>CETM01090259.1_pt1 | contig 116923 bp, 147 predicted proteins | sample 361451 | NCBI WGS metagenome assembly CETM01 (sample SAMEA2622690, study PRJEB7988) | marine metagenome | isolation source: saline water (ENVO:00002010), including
CAGCGTCGAGCCGCTGTCCGAGGCGCTGGCCGACAACCACGAAGCTGTGGGTGGCGCTCTGGGTCGCCTGGCCGGCGTCGACTTCTCGCCTTTCACGGCGCTCAATACCGCCTTCGCCGAAGAAGGGGCGGTAATTCGCCTGGCACCGGGCTCGGTGGTCGAGACGCCGATCCTGGTACAGTTCCTGTCCCGGGCCAATGCCACGCCGCTGATGAGTCATCCGCGCGTGCTGATCGAGGCCGGTGCGCGCAGTCAGGCCACCGTGATCGAGCACCAGGTGGGCGAGGAAGAGGCTGCCAACTTCTCTAACCTGGTCTCCGAGGTGATGCTGGAGCGTGGCGCTATCCTGACGCACTACAAACTGCAGGAAGCCTCGCTCAAGGACCTGCATGTCTCGAGCCTGCATATCGATCAGGGCCGCGACAGTCGCTTCACTTCCTTCAACCTGAACCTGGGCGGCTCGCTGGTGCGCAACGACATCGTCGCCGATCTCAACGCTCAGGGCGCCGAGACCAACTACTACGGTCTGTTCTTTGCTCAGGGTCGCCAGCATGTCGATAACCACACCCTGGTCAACCATAACGCGCCCCACACCTTCTCCAACGAGAACTACAAGGGCATCCTCGGCGACCGGGCGCACGGTGTCTTCAATGGCAAGGTGGTAGTTCGCCGCGATAGCCAGAAGATCGAAGCACACCAGAGCAACGCCAACCTGCTGCTCTCCGACCGTGCCGAGATCGACACCAAGCCGGAGCTCGAGATCTACGCCGATGACGTCAAGTGCTCCCATGGCGCCACCACCGGCCAGCTCGACGAAGAAGCCATCTTCGCCCTGCGGGCGCGGGGTATCGGTGAAGAGACGGCCCGCGGCTTGCTGACGCTGGCCTTTGCCGGCGAAGTGATGGAGCAGGTGCTGCTGGACGCCGTGGCCGAACGTGTCGAGCGCACGGTGGCCGGCAAGCTTCCGGAGCGGTTCAATCTGGCCGGGCTGGTCGAGGTTGCCGCCGCCCTGGATGAGGAGTGAGTCATGACCGACTTCAGTGACCTGATGCTGGACGTGGCCAAGGTACGCCGCGACTTCCCGGTCCTCGATCGGGAGGTTCACGGCAAGCCGCTGGTGTATCTCGACAACGCCGCCACCTGCCAGACGCCACGGCAGGTGATTGAGGTCTTCGACGACTATTATCGGCACTACAACGCCAATATTCATCGGGGGCTGCATACCCTGTCCGATGAGGCCACCTCGGCCTTCGAGCGTGCCCGTGACAAGGTGCGGGCCTTCATCAATGCCCGCGAGATCCGCGAGATCATCTTTACTCGGGGTACCACCGAGGCCATCAATCTGGTGGTCAACACCTGGGGCCGGACCAATCTCAAGGCCGGCGATGAGGTGCTGGTCTCGCAGCTCGAGCACCACTCGAATATCGTGCCCTGGCAGCTGCTGGCCAAGGAGATCGGCTTCACCATCAAGGTGATCCCGGTCGATGAGCGCGGTGTGCTCGATCAGGCCGCCTATCGCGACCTCTTCACCGAACGGACTCGCCTGGTGGCGGTGAACCAGGTGTCCAATGCCTTCGGCACCGTTAACCCGGTGTCCGAGATGGCAAGCGTGGCGCACTCCCATGGCGCCCTCATCCTGGTCGACGGCGCCCAGGCGGCTCCCCATGAGCAGGTCGACGTCGCGGCCATGGACGCCGACTTCTATGCGTTTTCCGGGCATAAGGTCTACGGGCCCACAGGCGTGGGTGTGCTCTATGGCAAGGCCGCACTGCTAGAAGCTATGCCGCCCTGGCAGGGCGGTGGCGAGATGATCAAGACCGTGTCCTTCGAGGCCGGCAGTACCTTCGCCGACATTCCCCACAAGTTCGAGGCGGGCACCCCGGCGATCGCCGAGGTGATCGCCCTGGGCGCGGCGCTCGACTGGGTGTCCGGCATCGGTCTGCCGCTGATCCGCGCCTGGGAGCACCGCCTCACCGAACATGCCACGCGAGAGCTTTCGCGCATCGATGGCCTGCGGATTCTGGGCACTGCGCCCGGGAAGGCGGCCGTCATGTCCTTCGTGGTCGAGGGCGCCCACAGTCAGGACATCGGTCTGCTGATCGATCAGCTCGGCGTGGCGATTCGTACCGGCCACCACTGTGCCCAGCCGTTGCTTGCACACTTCGGTGTCGATGCTACCTGTCGCGCCTCATTTGCTGCCTACAACACCCCCGAGGAGATCGACATCTTCGTCGAGTCTCTGGAGCGGGTGATCGGCATGGTGCGCTAACTGACCCCGGAGGAGTGAAATGTCGGCCATGGAACAAGTGGATGCGCTCTATAAGGGCCAGGAAATGCCCCTGCAGCGGGACGTGGAGGTCATCTCCATTCCCTTCGGCAAGACCGTGACACTGACCGAGGACAGCATCGTCTCGGTGATGCAGGCCAAGGGCAGCACCGTCAGCGTGGCCTTCGAGGGCCGCCTGTTTCTGATCGAGGGCGCCAACCTGGATGCCCTGGGGCTCGAGTCATTGCCGCGCCCGACGCTGCCCGAAGATGCCAGCGAAGAGGAAATCGAGCAGTTCGTCTGGGACCAGCTGCGCACCTGCTTCGACCCGGAAATCCCGGTCGATATCGTCGAGCTGGGGCTGGTCTATGGCTGTCGCATCGAGCGGCTGCTGACCGGCGAACGCCTCGTCACCATTCGGATGACCCTTACCGCGCCGGGCTGCGGCATGGGCGACGTGATCGCCGCCGACGCCCGCAACAAGATCCTCGGCGCCCCGCAGATCAGCAAGGTCCATGTCGACATCGTCTTCGACCCGCCCTGGAGTCGCGAGATGATGAGCGAGGAAGCCCGGCTCGAGCTGGGCATGTTCTGAGGCTTCACGGTCGGACCTGAGTGATCAGGGCACAAGTGCCAGGCTAACTGCCATGGATTGATGGCGGTCGACATAGTAGCGTGCGTGTCGTGTGCCGTGAGACGACGTCCCCGAACGCGGGGAAACAGCACCACTGGCGAGCCGGGCCAAGCGGTGGAACAAAACGCCATGCGCCCAGTGTGCTGGATAGTAAAGGGTAAGCTTGCATGTACCGGAAATGGGGGGTGGGCCTCAGAGCTCTCCTGATGACGCTGGGTGCTCTGGTGGTGTGCCTGATCATCGCAGGGGTGGCGGCCAATCTGTGGATGGTCGAGCGCACGCGTGGCCGTATCGATCACCAGCTGTCCCAGTGTGTCGAAGCGCCGGTAGGCATCGTCTTCGGCACCTCGCTTTGGAGCCGACAGGGCGGGCGCAATCCCTATTTCGCCGCGCGTATCGAAGCCGCGGCCAGCTTGATGCGCGATCGACGCGTCGAGCATCTGCTGCTATCCGGTGACAACCGTACTCGCTACTACAACGAGCCTGTGAGCATGTGGCGAGAGCTGCGTGCACAGCGCGTGCGAGATGTCGACATGACCTTGGATTATGCCGGCTTCAGCACCTTCGACACCCTGGTGCGCGCTCAGGCGGTCTTCGACGTCGAGCGCGCGCTGCTGATCAGTCAGGCCTGGCATCTGCCCAGGGCCATGTTCATCGCCGATGCGCTGGGGCTCGAGGTTGAGGGCTGCGCGGTCCAGGACGAACAGGCTGAAGGTATCTGGCGGCTGCGCGCCCGGGAGTGGTTGGCGCGACTGGCCACGCTCGGCGATCTGTATCTCTGGGGGCGGGAAGCCTACTTTCTGGGGCCCGAAGAGCCGCTGGTGATTGCCGAGCCGCCGCGGGTATCGGCTCAGGCGGTGGCGGCATCGCTGCATCTGCAGAAGCAAAAGCGCCTGCGGGAAGCGCCAGCAGGGCAGAACGGCACGAAAGGGGACGTCGACGCTGAGGTGACGTCCCCCGGGGAGGGACCCGAAGGCGAAGAGGAGGCTAGCGGTTCTCTTTCTGCAGCTGATACAGCTCGCGAATCAGCTTACGACAGCCCTTCCAGCAGCGCTCCATGACCGGCTCGATAGAGTCGGGCAGGGGGTGAGTGTGCAGCGTGGCGAGAGCCTGCATCAGCACGCGCTCCTGTTCGAGCAGCTCTCCAATCAACACCTGACTGTCGTTGCCGACGAAGCTCTTCAGCCGACTCCATAACCACATGTAGTCGTCGCGCTCGACATCGGCGTCCCTCGGCAGCAGGTTGAGGTGACGCTTGGCCAGCGCCTGCAGCTTTTGCATGTCCTTGCTGCGCGCCTCGTAGTGTGGCTTCAGTACTTCGCGCAGCGACGGACGCAGGCGTTCGATGTTGTCCTGAAAGTAGTCGAGGCTATCGGCCAGCGCTTCGAGCAGGCTGTCCATCGCCACTTGGCGATTATCGAGAAACATGAGCAGTCACCTCCTCCGGTGACGCAGATTGTGCGTGGGGAAACAGTGTTTTGCTACCCCTGGGCGATAAAAAACTCTCGGGCTAGCCCGAGAGTGCCACCCTAGCCCTTGGGCTTGGGCGGGGCCTTGAGTTTCGGGGCGGCATGCTTTTCCAAGTGCTCGATGATCTGACCGGCGATGTCCTTGCCGGTGGCCGTCTCGATGCCTTGAAGCCCTGGTGATGAGTTGACCTCCATGATCACGGGCCCGTGATTGGAGCGCAGCAAGTCGACCCCAGCTACATGCAGGCCCATGGCCTTGGCCGCGCGGATCGCCGTGGAGCGCTCCTCCGGGGTGATGCGAATCACGCTGGCGCTACCACCCCGGTGCAGATTGGAGCGAAACTCGCCTTCCGCGGCTTGGCGCTTCATCGCGGCTACCACCTTGTCGCCAATGACCAGGCAGCGGATATCGGCCCCTTTGGCTTCCTTGATGTATTCCTGAACCATGATGTTGGCCTTCATGCCCATGAAGGCCTGGATCACGCTCTCGGCCGCCTGGTTGGTCTCAGCCAGCACCACGCCTATGCCCTGGGTGCCTTCCAGCAGCTTGATGACCAGAGGGGCCCCCTTGACCATGGTGATCAGGTCCGGGATGTCATCGGGAGAGTGAGCAAAGCCGGTGACAGGCAGGCCCACACCCTTTCGTGACAGTAGCTGCAGAGAGCGCAGCTTGTCTCGTGAGCGAGTGATCGCCACGTTGTCGTTGAGCACATAGGTGCCCATCATCTCGAACTGGCGTAGCACCGCGCAGCCATAGAAGGTCACCGACGAGCCGATACGCGGAATCACCGCGTCGAACGGTTCTAGCTCTGCCCCCTTGTAGTGGATCGAGGGCCGATGCGAGGTGATGTTCATGTAACAGCGCAGGGTGTCGACAACCCGAATACTATGGCCACGCTGCTCCGCCGCCTCGATCAGTCGGCGGGTGGAATACAGGTGGCGATTGCGGGAAAGCAGAGCGATATGCATGCATCGGGTCCTTATCAAAAAATCAGGGCTCGCCGTGAAGGAAGGCGGCGCCGGGCGCAACCAGCAGGCGGCGCATGGCGCGACGGCCGAGCAGCATCGGGTGGCGCATATCGCCGCGGTGCGTCAGGCTCAACTCTGCCATGAAGTCGAGCTCACCCATTTGCAAGCGTGTGCGCACTACATAGCGCCATTCGGATTGGCCGTTGGAACTGGTGACCATTCGACGGTCATGGAGGTGCAGGCGCACGGGATGGGCCGGACTCTCGGGTCCGCCGCCTCGTGTCACGAAGCTGACCCAGACGTGGCCAGCCTCTTCATAGGTCTCGATGTCTTCGGCATGCAGGGCCGAGGTACGGGCACCGGTGTCGGCCTTGCAACAGAGGGTCAGCCCCAGTTCTGGAAGCGTGACCATTTCGCGGCGACCGATGACCGCCTTGGCCTGGTAGGGCAGTGCTTTCATGACCTCTCCGCGTCAGTGGTGAAGGTGGGCGAGCCGTTGGCCGACCGGTGAGTCGGCCGGCGCATCGCGCAACTGCATCAGCAGCGGCAGGCGCAGCCGGGGAATCAGCGCCAGGTCCTTGACCATTGCGGTGAAGTCAACCGACGGCTGCTCGGCTAGGCGCTCGAGATAGCGCGGCAGACGCTGGGCATCCTCCAGGTGCTCCCATCCGCGAGCGGCGATCGCCGCGAGCAGGTCCGGGCCACAGGCGGCGGGGTCGTCAAGCAGCTTGCCATACCAGGCGCCGACGCTGTCATCTGGACTTGCGCCCATGGCGCGCACGCAGGCGCAGAAGGTCTCGATGTCACCAGCACTGGCCGCCTGCTCACCGCGGGCGCGTAGCGCCTGAATCAGTACGGCATCAAGGCTGACATGCTCGAGGCAATAGCACAGCGAATGCAGTACCTGATTGGGTAGCCCTGGCAGCCGCTGGGCCAGGGCATGGGCCTGATCGCTATCGTGACGTGTCGCGAAGTCAGCCAGGCCCTGCAAGCCAAGTGCCTGCCACTGATTGTCCTGAAGATCGCGCTGGTGCTCTGGTGCAACATCACCCTGGGCGCCGGTCAAGTAGTCTTCAGCGAACTCGAGATACTGGCTGCCTGGGCGATCCATGTCCTGGTTGGCATGGGCATGCAGCATCGCCTGAAGCTGCAAAGAGGGTGTGAAGGCCAGCGGGTTGTCCTTCATCAGGTTATCGACCCGGTGTTCCTTGCCCAGCGTCGAAACGCTATGGCCAAGGGTCTCGAGCAGGCGCTGGATGAATGCATCCCGAGGCGCGGCCACCAGGTATCCCTGCTCGTCCAGCGGCAGTGACAGAAACCAGATCAGCGGCTCTTCGGCATCGCCAAGCGTGAAGATGCAAGCCAGTCGGGCATGCCCCTGCCAGGGGCTCGGCCAAGGCTGCTGTTGGGCCTCGAAGGCCGCTAGCTCGTCGAGCGAACAGGATGCCAGGCGCCGGCCCATGTGATAGAGCCGAACCCGGGCACCGCTGCGCGTGAAGAAGTCGTGAAGCGTCAAAATTGGCTGCATGGCACCTTCCCATAATCAAGCGGCCACTCTATCACTTAAGCCGGTTCCCTTGGCAGTCCTGAGATGGGGAGAAACCGTGGGTTGTATAAAAATTACCCAGTCATCCCTAGGCCCCATGACGTCCCGGCAAGCCGCGCTTGTCCAATGGTTATCCACAGTTCTTTTCAGTGTTCCTGTGCATGACAATAGCGTGACGAATAGATTTCAATCTGAGCTGGAAAGGGGGAAGGCATGGTTGTTGTCTTACAAGGGAAGCATAATGCGGCGGTGTTGATGTTGTGGCGTTGATGTTGAAAGCGGAAGCGGAGACGCCTCGCGCTATGCGCAGGAGTGAAATTTAGTCGCTAGGCATTACCTGCCCTATGTTCCAAAGGGTAATAAGCTTTATAATGACTTATTACTTAATGATCTTTCTACACTGGATTCAGGAGAGCCCGCATGCTGCGTTCCTTTACTCTTTCCCTGCTGGGTGCGGCGGCACTCGCCACTGCAGGGTTGGCCCAGGCCGCCGATCCACTCAAGGTCGGCATGTCCGGCGGATATTTCCCCTTCACCTTCGTCGAACAGGATGAGCTCAAGGGCTTTGAGGTCGACGTGCTGGAGGCGGTCGCCGACCAGATGGGCGTCGAGGTGGAATTCGTCACCGCTAACTTCTCAGGCCTGTTCGGCATGCTCGAGTCAGGGCGTATCGATACCATTGCCAACCAGATCACCATTACCGACGAGCGTGAGGCGAAGTACCTGTTCACCGACCCCTACGTTTATGACGGTGCCCAGGTGGTGGTCAAGCGCGGCAATGACAGCATCCATGGCGTCGAGGACCTGCGCGGCAAGTCGGTGGCGGTCAACCTGGGCTCCAATTACGAAGCGTTGCTCGAAGACCTGCCCTATGCCGACGAGATCGACATTCGCACTTACGAAAGCAATATCGAGCAGGACACGGCGCTGGGCCGGGTCGATGCCTTTGTCATGGACCGGGTCAGTGCCAGCCAGGTCATCAAGGAAAAACCGCTGCCGCTGGCGCTGGCCGGCCAGCCGTTCTCACAGATCCGCAATGCGCTGCCGTTCCGTGAGAGCGACGCCGAACTTCGTGATCGGGTCAACTCGGCGCTGTCGGCGTTGCGCAGCGACGGTACGCTGAGCGCGATTTCCGAGCGCTGGTTCGGTACCGATATCACCCGCCCGTAATCGGGAGTCATGATGAACGTGCTCGACGTTGATTACATGCTTGGGCTGGTGCCGGTCCTGCTCAGCTATCTGCCGCTGACCTTGGAGATGGCCGGGGCCGGCATGGTACTGGCCCTGATACTGGCCTGCCTGCTGGCCGTGGTTCGGGTGCTGGCGATTCCCGGCTTGAATGCGCTCACGCTGTTGTTCATCTCGTTCTTTCGCGGCACGCCACTGCTGGTCCAGTTGTTCCTGTTCTATTACGGACTGCCCCAGTTGTTCAGTGCGCTGACCGAGATCAATGGCATTACCGCGACCATCCTCGGCCTGACCTTGCATTTTTCTGCCTACATGGCGGAATCGATCCGTGCCGCCATCGTCGGCGTGGACCGCAGTCAGACCGAGGCGGCGCTATCGATCGGCATGACCAATGGGCAATTGATGCGGCGCATCGTGCTGCCCCAGGCGACCCGCATCGCCGTGCCGACCCTGATGAACTATTTCATCGACATGATCAAGGCCACCTCGCTGGCCTTTACCCTGGGCGTCACGGAACTGATGGGGGCTACCCAGAAGGAGGCCGCCGGCAGTTTCCTCTACTTCGAGGCCTTCATTACGGTCGCTGTGATCTATTGGGGGATAGTCGAGCTGCTGGCCTGGCTGCAGCGGCGTCTGGAGGCACGGTTCAACGAGGCCTATCAACGATGATAGTGGTAGAAGGACTGATCAAACATTTTCAGGATAGCGCGGTACTCAGTGGTATCGATCTGCAGATTCAGCAGGGCGAAATCATCGTGGTGATCGGCCCGTCCGGTACCGGGAAGTCGACGCTGCTGCGCTGCCTGAACTTTCTCGAACGGCCGGATGCCGGGCGGATTCGAATCGGCAATCTCGACGTTGACGCCGCCCGCCCGCGCAAGGCGGATATTCTGGCGCTGCGTCGCGCGACCGCTTTCGTGTTTCAGAACTATGCCCTGTTCGCCAACAAGACGGCGCTCGAGAACATCATCGAGGGCCTGATCGTGGTCAACCGCTGGCCCAAGGCTAAGGCGCAGGCTCGCGGGCGGGAGATTCTCGAGCGTATCGGTCTTGCCGACAAGGCGGATGCCTATCCTGCCTCGCTCTCCGGTGGGCAGCAGCAGCGCGTCGGCATAGGGCGCGCCATGGCGGCCCAGGCTGAGGTGATCCTGTTCGATGAGCCGACCTCGTCGCTGGACCCGGAATGGGTCGAGGAGGTGCTGGGCCTGATGAAGCAACTGGCCGAGGAGCGTCAGACCATGCTGGTGGTGACTCACGAGATGGCGTTTGCCCGCGACGTGGCCGATCGAGTGATCTTCATGGAGGGCGGGCGCATTGTCGAGCAGGGGCCGCCTTCTGAGCTGTTCTCGGCACCTCGTGACCCGCGTACTCGGGATTTCCTGCGCAAGGTGCTGGCCAACCAGGCGCCATTGGAGAGCTAGGCCTCTCACGACTGGCCAAGGCGAGGCTTGGCCGGGATAATGGTTCGTTTTGGTTTAGATGGGGAGAGACTATGAGCGTTCACCAGCAACTCGACCAAGCGGTTCGCCGTCTGGAGGCGACCCTCAAGGCCTCAGACCTGTGGCGGGTGGAAGAGCCTTCAGCCGAGGCGATGGCCAGCCAGCAGCCGTTCTGTGTCGACAGCATGTCATTGCCCCAATGGCTGCGTTTCGTGTTCATCGCCCGCCTCGATACCATGGTTGCAGCACAAGCGGCACTCCCCGCCACCTGCAATGTGGCACCGGCGGCCGATCTGTATCTCAAGCAGGAACAGGCCCGCGCCGGCGATCGCCTGCTGGTGGTCAAGGCCATCGAGGAAGTCGATCAGGTGATCAACGAGGCCCCCTGAACGTCACGCACGGCGAGGTTTCCATGCCCTATTACTTTGCCTATGGCAGCAACATGAACGTGGCCCGGGTCGATGCACGGATCGGCGAAACCCGGCGCGCTATGGCCGGAGTGCTGGAGGATTATCGGCTGAGCTTCGATAAAGCCTCCAGGGTGCCCGGGGTTGCACATGCCAATGTCCATCCGGCCCAGGGGCAGCGGGTCGAGGGGGCGCTCTTCGAGCTGACCCATCCTGACCAGATCACGCTGATGGATCCTTTCGAGGGGCATCCACACGATTACACCCGTGTACGCGAATCGGTGCTCACCGATGAAGGCCTCATCGAGGCGTGGGTGTACGTCGCCCAACCGCAGCGCACCGCCGAGTCGTTGCGGCCGGCGCGAGAGTATCTTGCCCATCTGTTGGCGGGAGAGGCCTTCCTGTCGGCGCAGTATCATGCGCAGCTGGCGCGGGTCGAGGCCGTTGAGGAACTCGACGATGCCAGCCTGGCGGACCTCGGCCTACATCGCCACACGCCACGCTGATATCAGCCAACGCTCACTGACCTTGCTTACTGGATGCTGTTACTGATTGAGCACTTGCGCTGCCCAATCATTTCACTGGCTCCATTTTTTCGTTCAAGGTTCACCGTTCAGGCCCTGGTGCTGATGGCGGGGCGTATTGTCGCAGGCGGGACGGTGAGCCGTTCGGCCTTGCGCCAAGTCAATATTTGCCCCTTTTGCGCTGAGTAGACTCGAGATGTCTTTTCCGGCAGCCATGTCTGCCTCGACATCAAAAGGAAACGAGTCATGCGCCATTCTGTCCTCACTGCCGTTCTCGCCTCTGGCCTGGTCGCTGCCAGTGCTGTCCACTCAGGTGATGCTCTCGCTGCCGGTGTCCAGTATGGCGCCGGGGATATTTTCACTCGATTCGGCGTGGCCAAGGTCACACCGAAGAGTGATAACGGCAGGCTCGTCAACGGTGCCATCGAAGTGGACGTGCAGAGTGACAGTGGGGCCGCCTTCACTCTGGGCTATCGGTTTACCGACAAGCTGGGCGTCGAGCTGCTGGCCGCTCAGCGCTTTGAGCATGACATTGAGCTCAATGGTGCCAATCAGGCCTCCACCAAGCACCTGCCTCCGACCTTGACCCTGCAGTACTACCCGCTGGGTGGCACCGAGGCCCACGTGCAGCCTTATGCCGGGCTGGGCGTCAATTACACTAGGTTCAGCGATGAAAAGGTCGATGGTTCTACCCTGGAGCTCGATGATTCCTGGGGGGCCGCGGGGCAGGTTGGGGTCGATCTGGTGATCGATGATCATTGGGCGCTCAACGCGGCGGCCTGGTATCTGGACATCGATACCGATGCCAAGGTTGGTGGCAGTGATGCCGGCACTGTCGAAATCGATCCGGTGGTATTGATGGCGGGCCTGAGCTATCGCTTTTGAGTCGCCGGCCATTGCCTGCAAGCATCGCTGAATGGCTTGTCTAAACGACGACGCCCGCGTCCTATGGGAAGCGGGCGTCTTGCGTTGGGCACCAGTAGCGTCATGGCATATTAATGGTTGGACATGTCGCTAGCCCCTAAAGCCCACTTGATGGGGTCAGTCGGCGAATGCGGGGTCCAGCGAGGTGCCGCGTCGGCGACTCATGACCAGGCCCAGCAGCAGGCCAACGGCGGCCGGCAGCACCCAGCCGAAACTTGTCTCACCGAGCGGCAGCATGGCTTGCAGGGTGCTCGCTGGTTTCACCAGGGCCTCGATGCCGCTGGCAGCCAGGCCGTCCAATAGGCTCGCGGCGAAGGTCAGGCCCATCGTGCAGGAGAAGACCCGCGGCGCATCCGCCAACTGTCGGCGCAACATCGACAGGGCGATCAGGGCAATGGCCGGTGGATAGAGGGCTACCAGTACCGGCACCGAGACGCGGATCAGGCTCTCCAGCCCCTGATTGGCTACCAGGGCGGCAAAAGCCCCCATAATGATGACCATCACCCGGTAGGGCAGGCGGACAAAGAGACGATGGAAATATTCGCCGCAGGCGGTCAGCAGGCCGACCGCCGTGGTCAGACAGGCCAGAGTGATGATCACCGCCAGCAACACAGGGCCGGTCGGGCCGAATAGCGCCTGCACATAGGTGGGAATCAGTGTGCCATTGTCTGCCCCGGGCGCGACTTCATGGCTGGTAGCGCCCATGTAGGCCAGAGGCAGGTATACCGCGGCCAGGCAGGTGGCGGCGATCACGCCAGTGATCAGGGTGTAGCGCATCAGGGCCCGCCGATCCTCGATGCCGCGTTCGCGGAGGGCGCTGACGATCAGGATGCCGAAGACCAGCGAGGCCAGGGTGTCCATGGTCAGGTAGCCGTTTTCGAAGCCCTGAGCGAAGGGGGCGTCGGCCCAGGTCTCGCTGATTGGCCCCAGCGGTCCTTGAGGAAAGAGCAGGGTGGCGCCGGCAATCATCAGCAGCAGGAATATCAGCAGCGGAGTGATCCATTTGCCGATCACATCTACCAGTCGACCGGGCGATAATGCCAGCAACGTCGCGAGACCAAAGAAAAGCACCGAGTGAATGGCCAGGCCGGTGCTGGGTGCCGAGTCGGTGAAGGGCGCCATGCCCATCTCGAAGGCCACGGTGCCGGTGCGAGGAAGCGCAAACAAGGGGCCGATCGACAGGTAGATGCCCAGCCCGAAGAGTGCCGCGGCCGCCTTGGGGAGGGGGGAGGTTAGCCGGTCCAGCCCGCCGCCGACGATGGCCACAGCGACGATGCCCAGCAGTGGCATGCCGACGCCGGTGACTAGAAAGCCGAGTGCCGCGGGCCAGAAGGCAATTCCAGCGCCCTGACCGACTTGCGGCGGGAAGATGATGTTGCCGGCACCGAGGAACAGCGCGAAGGTCATGAAGCCCATCGCGAGCACCTCGAAGCCGGAAAGACGCGTTTTCACGGAGAATACCTGCGAGTTGATAGTGGGAGGTTGGAAAGAACCTGGGGTTTTCGGCGCGGTATTATCGTCGATGCGTCTTCTCGCAGCAAAAAAAACGCCGGGCCAAAGGCCCGGCGCTGGATGTTTCTGTGCTTGGTGATCAGTGACTGCTCAAAAGCGTGTTGCAGTTTGCCCTTCCTTAGAAGCGCAGGGTGATGCCGCCGCCGATGGTTACAGGGTCGATATCTGCGGTACCGATGCCATTGCCATTCAGGCTGGCGTCGGCTTCGACATCGGAATAACTCACCGAACCGTTGAGCAGCAGATAGTCGGTAAGGGCGAGGTCGACGCCGACCTGGCCAATCGCACCCCAGGAATCATCGATATCCAGCCCGCTCAGCTCCTCATCGGAATAGGTGGTGTAATTGACACCGACACCGACATACGGCTGTACCTTGCCGCCAGTCCCGCCCAGCGGGTAATAGTTCGCCAGCAGGTTGACAGGGGTGCGGTCCACGCTGCCGATGCCAGCTCCACCCAGGCTCAGGTCATGCTCGAAGGGCTCACTGCTGTTGAGCTCGACCCCCACCTTGTCGGTGAACAGGTAGCCAAAGCCATAGGTGAAGCCACTCTCGTCGGATACATCGACGTCGGCTCCAGTGAGCTTGCCGTTATCGGACCTGGGTTCGACCTGGGCGATACCGCCGCGCACGAAAATATCACCTGCCTGGTAGGCTATGGCGCTCTGAGCGGCCATCAAACCGCTGGTGGCGATAACAGCTGCGGACAAAAGAGTAGCCTTGTTCATGTAAGCCTCCTGATTGCTGTTGGTGGATCGACGTTAGCGGCCACTGGCCGATGCCGGTTCCTAGTTGGACAAGAGTAGTATAGGAAACGCTGTTTTCTTTGCATCACAATTTTTCCAATGACGCTGATAGTTCTGATTGCCCCAGGATATGGGGGTTGTGAGGTTAATGATCTCTTATTCCAGGTGGTGTCCTGTATAGCAATTGTAAAGTTGTGCGCCGCCATATGGGCGATGTCGATTCGCCAAGTCATCTGAATTGGTCTTGACTGGCTATCAGGGAGATTGCTCGATAACGGTGAGTCGGCAAGGAGGACATATGAATTCACGCATGTTACGGCACGTTTGGCTGCCCTTTGCCGGCCTGGTGCTATCGTCGGTTATCTCGGTGGCGCTGCTGTGGCGGCCCGAGGCGCTCAGTGATTTGTCCTGGGGATGGCGCTTGCCGATGATACTGCTGGGGCTCTGGGCAATAGGTGCAGGTTTCATGCACGGGGTGGGGGTGACGGTGCCTCGTCGTTGGATGCGTCAGTTGATAGCGGCGCCTGTCTGCTGGTGGGGGCTAGTGATTTTTTCGCTGTTCGTGCTTGGCCGAATGGCAGCGACCTGATGGATGGGGTGGGATCATCAAGTTGGTCAGGCATATGCTGTGGCAGACCAGTTGATCAATGGGTATGACGACACCTCAATAAATGACCTTGGCGGCCTGCAAGCTCGCCAGTTATTGGGTACCGGCTTGGGCTTTTATTAACCAAAAAGCGCAAATTGAGGAGGGGCGGTAGAGGCGAGTGGCCACCTGTTGGGGGCAAATGGCCAGGGTCAGGGGGTAATAAAAAGGGCTCCCTGAGGAGCCCTTTCACGACGCTTTTTACTACAGCCTTCGCTACGTTGAGTGCATCATGCGCACCCGGTTAGCGAGTGATGTGCTGGTATTCGCCGGCATCAGCGGTAACGCTGCTCACCACCACAATGGCAATCATGGAAGCGATGAAGCCAGGAATGATCTCGTAGATACCCGGGCCACCCATGAAGGAGCCATTCCAGCCCAGGGAAATCCAGATAATGACGGTGAGGGCACCTACCACCATGCCCGCAATGGCGCCAGCGCCGTTAGTACGCTGCCACATCAGCGACAGGATGATCAAAGGACCAAACGCCGAACCAAAACCTGCCCAGGCGTTACTGACCAGCCCCAGAACCTGAGAGTTCGGGTCGGAGGCAATGACGGCAGCAACCAGGCCAACCAGTACCACGCAGATACGACCAATGTTCACACACTCACGGTCGCTGGCTTCCTTGCGCAGGAACAGGCGATAGAAGTCCTCGGTCAGCGAGGAGGAGGACACCAGCAACTGACTGGAGATGGTGCTCATGATCGCCGCCAGCAGCGCCGCATAGAGGAAGCCAGTGATCAGCGGGTGGAACAGCAGGTTAGACAGCACAATGAAGATGGTTTCCGGGTCTTCAATGTTCAGGCCGTTGCGAACCGCATAAGCGCGGCCGAAAATACCCAGGGATACCGCCCCGATCAGGGAAATAGCCATCCAACCCATGCCGATGTTACGGGCAACGGGCACTTCCTTCAGCGTGCGGATCGCCATGAAACGCACGATGATGTGCGGCTGGCCGAAATACCCGAGACCCCAGGTAACCGCGGACAGCCAGCCGATAAAGGTCAGCCCGTTGGTCCAGGAGAGCAGGGTCGGATCGACCTCATTGAGGGTCTGAGAGGCTTGGGCGAAACCGCCGCCGCCTTCGCCAAAGAGCACAACCGCCGGCATGATCACCAGGGCCAGCATCATGATGCAGCCTTGCACGAAGTCCGTCATGCTCACGGCCAGGAAGCCGCCGACCACCGTGTAGGCAAGTACCACGCCCAAGGTGATGACGATACCTACCGCGTAGTCGCTCAAGCCGCCGAAGTTGAAGATCCCGGAAAACGCGCTTTCAAACAGCTTGCCGCCTGCTACCAGGCCTGATGCTGTATAAACCGCGAAGAAAATCACGATGACGATAGCGGATACCGTCCTCAGCGACAGCGCCCGAGTCGGAAACCGGTTGGCCAGGAAAGACGGAATGGTAATCGCGTTGCCATAGTGAACTGTCTGTTCACGAAGGCGGGGTGCGACCAGCGTCCAGTTGAAGAACGCGCCAACGAGCAGGCCGATACCGATCCAGGCTGAGCCCAGGCCAGATGCAAACAGTGCACCGGGTAGCCCCAGAAGCAACCAACCGCTCATGTCCGACGCACCGGCTGATAGCGCCGCCACCTTCGGACTGAGAGATCGTCCACCCAGCATGTAGTCTTCAGACGAAGACGTGGCTTTGCGCATCGCATAAATGCCGATGGCAACCATGAGCGCAAAGTAAGCAAATAGGCTGATCCAAACACCAATAGCCATGGAACATCTCCAATTTATTATGACGGAACTCGTTCCGACCGGTTAGTGCGTTTACCGTACAGAATCCGGTAGTCGCACGCATTGTTTTTGTAACGCTTTTCTCTTCACCTGCTTCAGGTAGAGCGCGAAGGTAAAGCCGGGGGCTAGGTTTTTTCCATCATGTTGCGTCGTCCTTCTGCAGTTATTGTTGTCCAACGCCGAAAGGGCCCTGCTTCATTTATAGACGATCGACAAGGCCTTTTCGTACGTTTCCGCTATGCGGGGTGTCATCACCCCGCATGGCAGACTACTCAATCCGGGTTATTCATCACCCATCGCGAGTAGCGACGCGTTGCCGCCGAGTGCGGCGGTATTGATGGTCAGCGTCTTCTCTGTGGCGAAACGCAACAGATAGTTCGGTCCACCTGCCTTAGGACCGGTGCCCGAAAGCCCCTGACCACCAAAGGGCTGAACGCCGACTACGGCGCCTATGATATTACGATTTACGTATACATTGCCTACCCGAATCTTCTGCGCGATTTCTTCGGCGAAAGATTCATTGCGGCTATGCACACCAAAGGTCAGGCCGTAGCGGCGATCGTTAATGGATTGAACCACCTTGTCAATCTCGCTGGCCTTATAGCGAACGATATGCAGGATCGGGCCGAATTGTTCACGCTCCAGGGCATCGATGCTGTCGATCTCGAAGGCGACCGGTGCGACGAAAGTGCCCTCGGCGGTATGCGTAGGATCGAGCTTGGTTTCGGCGACCAGGCGGCCTTCACCCTTTAGCTTCTCGATATGCGCCATCAGGCCCTTACGTGCATCTTCATCGATTACCGGGCCAACATCGGTACCCAGATTGCGCGGATCGCCTACATGCAGTTCGGCCATGGCGCCCTTGAGGATCTCGATGACCCGGTCAGCCACGTCTTCCTGGAGGTAAAGCACGCGTAGCGCGGAGCAACGCTGACCGGCGCTCTGGAAGGCGGACTGCACGACATCGGCCACGACTTGCTCGGGCAGGGCGGTGGAGTCGACGATCATGGCGTTCATGCCACCGGTTTCAGCGATCAGTGTCGGCAGCGCGGCGCCTTCACGGGCGGCCAGCGCACGGTTGATGATCTGCGCGGTGTCGGTGCCGCCGGTGAAGACCACCCCAGTGATGCGCGGATCGCCGCTGAGCACGCTGCCCACGGTGGGACCATCGCCCGGCAGCAGCTGCACGACGTCTCGCGGCATGCCGGCTTCAAAGAGCAGTTCGATAACGCGGTTGGCTGCCAGCGAGGTTTGTTCGGCCGGCTTGGCCAGTACCGGGTTGCCTGCAACGGCTGCGGCAACGACCTGACCGCAGAAGATGGCGATCGGGAAGTTCCAGGGGCTGATGGCGGCAAACACGCCCTTGCCGGACAGCATCAGCTCGTTGGATTCCCCGGTGGGGCCCGGCAGGGTGGTGGCACCCCCGAACAGCTCTTCGGCACGGGTCGCGTAGTAGCGGCAGAAGTCGACCGCCTCGCGGATCTCGTCGACGCCATCGGTCAACAGTTTGCCACCTTCGCGGGAGCACAGCGCCATCAGCTCGGCGAGGTTTTCTTCCATCAGGTCGCCCAGGCGGCGAATGATGGCGGCACGCTCGGCAACCGGGGTGTTCTCCCAACGCGGGAAGGCAGCCCAGGCGGCATCCACGGCCTTGGACGCCTGTTCCTTGCTGGTCCACTGCACGCTGCCCACCTTGACCTTGCGGTCGAACGGGCAGAGGACGTCATGGCGAGCACTGCTGTCATCGGCAACATCGAAGGCCAGGAGCGGTTTAGCGGTGTACTCCTTGTCCATGAATGTCGCCATCTCATCCATGAGCGGCTGGTACTGGCTATTGATGTTCAAGTTCACTCCCTTCGAGTTCACGCGGTTAGGGCCATAGATATCCTTGGGCAAAGGAATTCGGTTGTTCGCGTAAGTCTTGTACTGCTTGAGCGTCTCTACCGGGTGCACACAAAGCGACTCGACCGGGACACGCGGGTCCACCAGCTGGTGAACGAAGGAGGAGTTGGCCCCGTTCTCGAGCAGTCGGCGAACCAGATAAGGCAATAGATCCTTGTGCGCCCCTACCGGGGCATAGATACGGCAGTAAGTGCCTTGTGGTGCACGCTTGAGGGCCGCGTCGTAGAGCGCCTCGCCCATGCCATGCAGGCGCTGGAACTCGAAGGGCCGGCCGGCGTTGTTGGCCAGTTCAAGAATGGTGCTGATGGTATGCGCGTTATGGGTCGCGAACTGCGGGAAGATGCGTCCGCGGGTGCTTTCCGACAGCAGGAAGTTGGCACAGACCAGGTAGGCAACATCAGTGCTGGCTTTGCGGGTATAGACCGGATAGCCATCGACGCCGATCTGCTGGCATTCCTTGACTTCGGTATCCCAGTAGGCGCCCTTGACCAGTCGCATCGGGATTTCGTCGCCCTGCTGGTCGGCCAGGCGATTGATGTAATGCAGCACCGGCAGGGCACGCTTGGCGTACGCCTGTACGACCAGCCCGAAGTGGCCCCAGCCACGGCAGGTATCGCTTTCATAGACGGCGCGGAAGACTTCCAGCGACAGCTCCAGGCGATCGACTTCTTCGGCGTCGATGGTCATGGCCACATCGCGATCGCGGGCCATTGCCGCCAGTTCGCACACGGTGCCGACCAGCTCTTCGAGGATCTGCTCGCGACGGCCGAATTCATAGCGCGGATGCAGCGCCGAGAGCTTGATGGAAATCGACGGTGAGGGTGTCTTGGACGACAGGTTCTTGCTGGTCTTGCCCACACTCTTGATGGCGTCGGCATAGGAATCGAAATAGCGCTTGGCGTCTTCGCGAGTCCGAGCCGCCTCACCGAGCATGTCGTAGGAGTAGGTATAGCCTTTATCGAAAAGCGGCTTGGAGCGCTTGAGTGCCTCTTCGATGTCGCGGCCGAGCACGAACTGCTTGCCCATGATCTTCATCGCTTCGTACATGGCGCGACGAATGACCGGCTCCCCCATGCGATTGACGAGCTTATTGATGAAGTGGGCGGGCTTGCCTTCTTTGGGCTTGTCCAGGTTGATGACGCGACCGGTCATCAAAAGGCCCCAGGTTGAGGCATTGACGAACCACGACTCACTCTTGCCGACGTGGGCCTTCCAGTCTGCCGGGCCAAGCTTGTCTTCGATCAGGGCGTCTGCAGTGGCCTTATCCGGAATGCGCAGCATGGCCTCGGCGAGGCACATCAACATCAGGCCTTCATTGGTATCCAGGCTGTACTGTTGGAGCAGCTCATCGATGGAATCTACTGCTGTATCCATTTCCCGGACTTCGCGCACCAGTTCGGCCGCCTGGTTTGCTGTCCGCTTGAATTCTGCTTCGTCGGCGGACAGGAAGTCGACGAGTTCACCTACGAAGGTTTCTTCATCCACGACGTAATGATCGCTGATACGGGCAAACAGCGTATCCAGGTCCTGCTTCCAAATGGTGCTATCCAGCATGTTGTTAGCATCTAGCATTATGAATACCCCATGACAATGCGTGACCGGGCGACATTGCCGACATGACGTCAGTGGCCTGCGGCGGTGGCAGGAACCCGGCTGGTGAAGCGTGGCCCAGGAAACGTCAGGGCAGGCGCGAACTGCCCGTCGTCGTTTCATGACTGGATGAATGTAGTGATGCTCGCGGCTTGCGTCTTGCGAATTTCCCGGCTTGATTTGTCAAAAAACCGGAAAGATGACGAGAGTAAGTCAGTATTTAGACTTTTGGGTAACGTCTTAACGAGCGTTCTTAAGAATGGTTGGCTGCGTAGGCCGACGCAAGGCGCTGGGGGGGTGGCCGAAGCTGCGGCGGAAGGCGTGTGACAGCGAGCTTTGTGAAGAAAAGCCAGTCTGATCAGCAATTTCCGACAAGGGGAGCCGCGTTGAAAGGAGTAGATGCTGGACCGTGCGCAGGCGCTTATTCAGCAGATATTGATAAGGAGTTACGCCTGCCTGCTGGCGAAAGCAGTCCGTGAAATGGGCCTCACTCAAGCAGGCATATCTTGCCAAATCGGCAACGCTGAGACGTTGTGACAAATGCTGCTGAATATAGCGGTCCAACGAGGCCAGGTTGATGCGCTGTTGCCCGTTGGGCACTTCTTGAGCAGGCTGCAGGCGCACGCTCAGGCAGGATAGAAAGGTGGTCGCCATCAGTTCGTGATGCACCAGCGGCTGTGGCGCCCCGTCTACCCTATGGCTGAGTTCTTGCACCAGGAAGTCGAGGTAGCGGGTGAGCGACGCATCCAACGAGAAGAACAGTGGCGCGTCGAACAGCCTCGCAAACTCATGGTGCTGGCCTGCCAGGGGGAAAGCGTCGGATGGCAGGTTCATGATCAGGTGGCGATTGATTCCCACCCCTTCGTAGTAATGCACGTGATTGGCCGGCACGATGCATCCCGAGAGAGGGGCAATCGACCCTCCCAAGCCTTCGATCTCGAACTCGGCATTACCATCCACCCCAATCACGATCTGATGGTAGTCATGATCATGGTGTTTAGTAGTGGTATCGAGCGGGAAAAGATGAAGGGCGCTGGGCATTGGTTTGCCTCTCCCGGCACATTAAACCAGATAGGCGGCCATTGTACGCCGCTGCAAATCGAAAGACAGCGGCCTGAGCCTTACTGTGGGCGCTCGCGTGTCTCGCGTAGCGCCGTTCTGGAAGCGAGGTGGTCGCGTAGCGCCTGAAGGTCTTCGCGCCCACTTCGGGAAAACAGCGACCCACCCTGAGCGGCCTGCCAGGGGCGACCGTGCTCGTCCATCAGATGCTGGGCGCGGCGGCGAACACCTTCGAGGAATTCATCATGACGCACCGGATAGCCAATCACGGTATGCCATTCCGTTTCGCTGAGAGTGCCGCTGAGCGCCTTGTCGAAGAGCGCAATGAGATCATGCGCCTCCGTTCGGTAGCGCGGCGTGCGCGTTAGCATCATGACACCGACCATGCTGCCGATGACCAGGAAGCAAACAGCAAAGATCAGCAGAAAGGTAGCCATGCGAGGGACTCACAGGTAGGAAAAGACAATCAGAAACTGGGCGATGTGAAGCGGCTAAGGCAGGTATGCGGGTTATAGAGCATTCACCGGCCCCTGTTGGTGGGCTGTCCGTCACTATCACTTGCGGCTCTACCCGGCATTACGCAAGTCCTTGCCGGCAGTGCCCAAACCTGACTGTACCTTACCATGGCTCGGCGGCCCTATAGTAGAGGAGCAGGAGCAGGAGCAGGAGAGCAGAGCGCGCAGGCTACCCCCACAGGGCTTGCGTTACCTGATCAAGAATCTGCCCTCGGTCTCCTGCGTTACTCGGTAGAGAAGGGGTGGTGAATAGTGCCATTCTTGCCCAGTAGCCGATGTGGGCAGGTCAGAAGGAGTCGGAGCCGTGAGCTTTCTTGAGCAGCATGACGCCAATACACAAGGCCGCGACTTCTTTGTTGGCGATATTCATGGCCAGTACGACCTGCTGATGAAAGCCATGGCCAGCGTGGCATTCGACAGAGACCGGGATCGCTTATTCAGCGTAGGGGACCTGATCGATCGAGGTGCACAATCGTTAGATTGCCTGTCTTTGCCGTTCGAACCCTGGTTTTTCGGCGTGCGCGGCAATCACGAGATGCTGGCCTACGATGCCCTGTTCAGCACCGCCGGGGAGGAGTGGCGCAAACGCGAGTTGTGGATGGTCAATGGCGGCACCTGGTCGCTGAGGGAAGACCTCAACGAGGTGAAGATGGTGCTCAAGGAGGCCATGCGCCATCTGCCCTACGCCCGAGAAGTCAGCGTCGCCGGTAAGCGTATCGGCATCGTGCATGCCGAACCGCCTGACGACTGGTCACGTCTCGAGCTTGAAGACAACCACGCCGGCCACGAGCGGCTTGTTTGGCGCCGTTCGCGCATCAAGGCAGGGGACACAACACCCGTCGACGGTATCGATGCCGTCGTGGTCGGGCACAGCATCGTTAGTGCCCTGACCACCCTTGGCAATGTTCACTATATCGACACCGGCGCCTTTATGACCGGCCGCCTGACAGTGATCGAGGCAACGGATCTGCTGGAGTGAATACTCCGCAACCGACACGTCGAGCTGCGCTTATTGCTTGAATTCAGGATTTAAGCCACAAAGGAAACGATGTTCCCATTGTTTTCAGCATTATTGGGCGGAAAGTCGCCTAACAAATCGCTGCAGGTGACGTTTGACCCGCCACCCGCTTTTGCTGAAGAAAATGCGGGTGTCTCCTCAAACGCACCTGAGCTCAGGCGTTAACACTCTATACGGATCATCAAGTACAAAATGGAAATTAAGGCACTCGAAGACAGGTGCATAGACGATGTCGTGGAGCTTTGGCGGGAGTGCGGTTTGGTCGTCTCTCACAATGACCCGCACAAAGACATTGAAAGAAAGCTCAACGTCGATCCTGAGCTTTTCTTGATTGGCGTTGTGGATGGGGCCGTAGTCGCGACGGTAATGGGCGGCTACGAGGGGCACCGGGGTTGGATTAACTACTTGGCAGTGAAGCCTTCGCAGCAGCGCAAGGGCTACGGTCAAGCCATGATGCGGGCGGTTGAAACCCTGCTCCCCCGAGTTCGACACTTCCAGCCCGATTTTGGCCTGAAATCGGCACTCATGGCATGAGAATTCAGTAACTTAGCCATTTCTTGCCGAATTCTTTGTAGTGACACGTTTTTCTTTTGGTGTCTTGCCAGCCATGGATTGGCCGGTCTATCGTGGTGACATGTTCGTCAAAGTCACCAAATCCGGCCCGCGCCGCTACGTGAAGCTCGTCGAGTCCTATCGCGACGAGGCCGGCAAGCCGCGCCAACGCGTGATCGCGACGCTGGGACGCCTGGAAGCCGTCACCGCCGGGGAGTCCAGCGCGCTGATCAATGGCCTGCTGCGCGTCACCGGCCAGCCGACACTCGAGGAAGGCACCGGCGAGACCGACTTCGCGCCGGCGCGCTCCGTGGGTGATACCTGGCTGCTGACGTCACTCTGGAAAGAGCTCGGCCTGGATGACGCCTTCCGGCGTGTCTTGCGTAGCAAGCGCCAGTTCGATGCCGAGCGGCTGCTGCGGGTCATGGTGTTCAATCGGCTATGTGATCCGGAATCCAAGCTCGGCGTGCTGCGCTGGTTGGAGGATGTGCTGGTGCCCGATGTCGATACGGCCTCGATCCGTCATCAGCATCTGCTGCGCACCATGGACACCCTGTCGGAGTGCAGCGAAGCGCTCAACGATGTGTTGGCACAGCAGCTCAAGCCGCTGATCGATCAGGAGCTGTCGATCGTCTTCTACGACCTCACCACGATCCGAGCAGAAGGCCAGACATCGCTCGAGGGTGATGTGCGCCATTACGGACCTTCGAAGGAGGGCGGCATCGGCCGACAGTTCATGTTGGGCGTCGTGCAGACGGCGGAAGGCCTTCCTATTCACCACGAGGTCTTCGATGGCAACGTCGCGGAAACCAAGACGCTGCTGCCGACCATCGAGACCGTCACCCGGCGCTTCAAGGTACGGCGTGTGGTGCTGGTCGCCGACCGTGGCCTGCTCTCGCTGGACAATCTGGCCGCCCTGTCCGCCGTGCGTATCGAGGATCGCCCTCTGGAATTTATCCTGGCGGTGCCGGGACGCCGTTATGGCGAGTTCGATGCGCTGCTGAAGGCGTTTCATCAGATGCATTGCCAGGATGCCGAACGCGAAGCCTACGGCGAGATGGCATGGCAAGACCATCGGCTGATCGTGGCGCACCGGCCGGAGGTCGCCAAGGCGCAGACGGCGGCACGCGATCAGAAAATCGAGGCGCTGCAGGCCGATGCGCGCCAGTGGTTCGAGAAACTGGACAACCAGGATGCCGGGCGTCGCTATCGCGGCAGAAAGCTCTCCGATGCCGGCGTCACCGCCAGGTTCTACAAGGCCGTCACCGACGCTCACCTCGGGCATATCCTGAAGGTCGATCTGACCGCCGAGACGTTCAACTATGTCCTGGATCAGCGCGCGCTCGATCGCGCCAGGATGATGGACGGCAAGCTGCTGCTGGTCACCAACATGGCCGACCACGACCCGCAGGAGATCGTGGAGCGCTACCGGGCGCTGGCAGACATCGAGCGCGGCTTCCGGGTGCTGAAGAGCGACATCGAGATCGCGCCGGTCTATCACCGGCTGCCGGATCGCATCCGTGCCCATGCGCTGATCTGCTTCCTCGCCCTGGTGCTTTACCGGGTGCTGCGGCTGCGGCTGAAGGCCAGTGATCACAAGCTTTCGCCGACGCGGGCACTGGAAATTGCCCGCAAGATTCAGTTCCACCAGGTCCTGCTGCACCGTCGCGAGACGGCGAGCGGCTTGACCAAACTGAAGCCTGAACAACGCGACCTTTTCGAAGCGATTGGCCTGCCGGCACCGACTGCATCTCGCTTGTAGTGCCAATTTTGAAAACGCGTTTTCAGGTTAATCAGTAGCTTACGCTTCTATCTGTCGAACTCGGGTGCTCCGGCAGAAAGGCTGTCCAAAAATCAATCTACAGGTCCGCTCGGCCAACAAGGCCGTTATCGAGTTCTACGCTTCCTTGGGGTACGGCAATGATGATGTCGTGAGTTTGGGGAAGCGGCTTGAAGATGATTCCTAGCCTAGCTCACTTAGTCACCTGACACATGCCTGCCTTGGGCCCTTTCTTGGCGAATGGGGACCGTTCTGTCAAAGGCGTAGTGCGTCAGCTTAGATGGTTGTCCCAACGCAAGTCGAGGGCATCGAGTTGCTGCGGTTGCGAGCCATCACCCGGAACGCGGAAGATCTCGCCCTGGCCCGATGATACCCAGAAGCCGCCGTGGCCGTCGGGCAGGGCGCCGGCGGCATCCGGGAGGTGATGGCTTGCGATCAAGCGTTTTTCGTTGCGATCCAGCAGCAGCACACGGTGGCCGCGCGGCGCGGTGATCAGGGCAAGGGGGGCATCGGGTGCCATGGCGATACTGGCAATGTAATGACGCAGCGTGTCGGTGAGCTTGTCCGGCAGGGCAATCTCGGCAAAGGCGCCATCGGGCTCGCGAAACGCCAGCAGTGGCTGCCGTTCCCAGGCTGGGCCCTGGAACTGATACCCCGCCAACACGCTGCCGTCAGGGGCGGCGTCCAGGTGGCGGCAGCTAAGCTGATGATGGCTGGGGGCATGTCGCTCGAGGATAGCGCCGCTCAATCGGTCCACCAGCAAGAGTGCCGGTGCCATATCATCCAGGTTGAGTTTCACCCGGCCGTAGTCTGGATGAGTGCGGATGCCACCCAGCCCAACGGCCAGTGTCTGTCCATCCGGCATCAGGCGCAGCTCATGAGGGCCGATGCCGGCGAGATCGATTTCGCCTTCCAGGGCATAGCCGTTCTCGGCATCGAAGACGCGTATTACCCCCGCGCTATCCTTGATCCGGTTGGCGGTGGCATAGAGGTGCTGGCCGTCCGGAGAGTAAGCGCCATGACCATAGAAATGGTGGTCAGGGCCGGCGGTGATGCGGGTGACCTCACGTTGCTCGTTGCCATCCAGTACATGCGCCAACCGGCCCGGACGCCTGGAGAATAGCGCTATTTGTGGCTGCCCCGGCCGGCGACAGCCGCCGTGACAGCGTTCCGGCACCGGTACGCGAAAACGGCTGCCGGTGGACGGCTGATAGCCGAGGAGCTGGTGGCCTTGGGCATCATCGATGGCGCTCCACAGCCAGGCGTCCTGGTGTTCACCCCGTGCCCAGCAAAGCGCCGGTAGGCCGAGGGAGCCCAGCCCCAGCATGGCCGCCTTGAGGAACTCACGTCGCTGCCACATGCTAGTCACCATCGGTGGCGTTGAAGCCTCGGGTGATACCCAGCGCAATCAGGATCTTGCTGCCTAGCCAGTTCAATTGGCTAACCTGGACATAAAGCTCCTGCACCGCAGAGCGGGCTGCCGGCTCTTCCAGCGCGCTGGCGATACCTCCCTCCATACCGTCAACCTTTGCCATTGCCTCGTCTAGCGTGGCAGCGAAATCATCGTATAGCGCTTGCTGATCTGCTTGCTGCAGCAGTAGCCGCAACCCCGGCAGATAGGCCTCTTGCAGCCCTGATAGGCTGGCGGTGATCAGGGTGATTGATCGCTGGCTGCGCCATGCCTCGGCAAGGTAAGCGTTCGGCGCTCCTCCCGTCAGCCCCAAGGGGGCGGCGAGCCGCTTGGTTTCCATGAGCTCCAGGGCTTGCAGGCCGGCTTCCAGAGTGGCCTGGGTATAGCTGTCAGTATCCCGGTAATGATCACCGAAGGCTTGCCAGTCGTCATTTAGCTGGCGCGCCGTGGCTTCAAGGTGCTGGGAAATCGCCGATAGCAGACCACAGGCTTGCGGTGCCGCCAGGGCTTGAGGTGCGTCCAGCGCATCATCAAAGAGCAGATATTCAATGGCCGGGAATCCCTTTATCGCCACGCTGCCGTCGACGATGGACTGCATGCTTGGGGCTGTATCAGCCTTCAGCCAGGCGGAGACCTTGCGTCCCACCAGGTTCTTGCGATCCGGCCAGAACTGCAGTTGCCAGGCGCGGCTTTGTTGCTCGATGGGGCCGAAGTTGACGAAGCGAACCGCCTGCCATGCCAGATAGGCATCGAGCCACTGGTTCGTCAGGGCTTCGCGTCCCTCCGCTGATGGTGATTGGCAATAGTCGCTGGCCTGTTCGGCGAGCCGCTGCGTATCGCTGGCAAGCTCAGCGTAGCCGTTACCAATGGCCTGGTACCAGATGTCGCGAGGGGTGGGTGGCTCATCGGTATTCGCTGCCAGCAAGGGCGTGGCCATCGAAAGGGCCAGCAGCCCGGCTAACCACTGATGGCGCATGAAGGCGGTTGAGGTGAGTTTAGGTATCACAGCGACTCCAGGAAGCGAAGCAGGTCTAGGCGGTTGGACTTGGAGAGGGCCCTGTAGCCAGCGGCGGCGGGCTCGGCTTCACCCCCGTGCCACAGAATCGCCTCTTCCAGCGTGCGGGCTCGGCCATCATGCAGGAAGCCAGCCTGTGGATTGACCTGCTGGGCGAGTCCGATGCCCCACAGCGGTGGCGTGCGCCACTCTCTACCGGTTGCCTCGAACTCTGGTCGTCCATCGGCGAGCCCTTCTCCCATGTCATGCAGCAAAAGGTCGCTGTAAGGCCATAGTGTCTGGTTGGCAAGCTCTGGCCGGGCGGCATGGGGCCCCGAACGCTGTCGAGGTGTATGGCAGGCGGCACAGCCGAGGTCATTGAAGGTCTCGGCACCGGCCGCCACCTGCGGGTCGTCCATGTGGCGACGTTTGGGCACGGCAAGACTGGCGGCATAGAAGGAGACGAAATCGGCGACCTCGTTGCTCACTTCCGGGCTTCCGCCGTTGGGCATCGCCTCGCAATCCTGGCTGGGTCGACAGTCGGTGTGCGGGAAAAGGTTCGAAGTCAGCCCCATGTCATCGGCGAACGCACGCAGGCTCTGTTGTTCGACACTTGGCTGCCCGGCCTTCCAGCCGAAGCGACCCAGCACCGTCTCATCGCGTTGAGCATCCCAGACGCGGTTGATGCGCCCTGAGATTCCATCGCCGTCTCGGTCTTCGGGGTCGGCACGTGCCGCGATGCGCTCGGCCGGTATGGTGTCGAGAAGCCCCAGACCGATCATGGGAGGCGCGACGCGCGGCGAGGTAAGCAGGTCGTCAGGCAGTGGGTCATAGGCTGGGTTGATGATCCGGTACTCGGGAACCTGTAGCGAGACAACCTCGCCATCATCGAGCGTGACTGTCTTCTCGGTATAGCTGACTTGCATGTCGGCCTCGGCCTTGAAGCCGCTGATGGCCGCTGTCTGTAGTTGGCCGCCATAGTGAGGCAGGGGATTGACCCCCTGACGCTTCAGCGTCTCGGCATCTGCGCCTTCGGATGGCAATGATAGCCGCAGGAACAGGGAGACGGCGCGCTCTTGCCCGCTCGGAGGATGACCGCGGCCATCCTTGATGTGACACCCCTGACAGCTGTTGGTATTGATCAGCGGGCCCAGGCCGTCACGGGCATCGGTACTGGCCGGCGCTTCCACCCAGGGGTTGCGGAAGAAGCTATTGCCGACGCTGAAATCCAGGCGCTTCGTCATCGACATGTTGCCCAGGGGAAGCGAATAGGCGTTGTGGTCGAATTGGGCCACCGAGCCCTCACCCCCGCTGTCCGGTGTCGTCTGCACCGGGTAGGCGGCATATGCCGGCAGCGCCATCAAGGTGATCACAGCGCTGCCCAGCATGACAGCAGCGAGAGGGGAATGTCGGAACATTGATAGGCCTTGAAGTGACGAAGTTGTTCAACGGCGAAGGCCGCCACCAGCGAGGCTGGCGGCGGCCATCGTCAGGATCTAGCCGTGATCAGAAAGCGTGGCCAGCATCGTCCGGCTGCAGGCTGGTGACCCCAAGGCTTCCCGCCGCCTTCTCGATAGAGACCGTCTGAGTGACCAGCGCCAGGATGGCCTCGTTGATCATCTTGGCACCCTGCTCATTACCGGGAGCGATCATCATGTCGAAGGCCATTGGCGAGTTGTCTGCCTCGGCCGCCTCCTTCAGGTCTGCCAGCTCGGCCATGGAGGCTTCGAGCTCATTGCGCAGCGTGGCGTCAAGTCCGGCGTCCTGCTGAGCGACCAGGTCCGAGAGGGAAGGGCCCTCGGTGACACTGCCGTCCAGGCTTTCGTATTTGCCCAGATAGACATTCTGCACGCCCAGGCCGTTATAGAAGTGCGAGTTGTGGGTGTTGTCGCTGAAGCAGTCGTGCTCGTCCTCGTAGGAGTTAGCCTCCAGCGCGACTTTCATGCGCTCGCCCGCCAGCTCACCCAGTGACAGTGAGCCCATGCCGAACAGAATCCGCCTGAGGCCTTCCTTGGCGGGCTCAGAAAGCAGTTCCTGGCGATAGTTTTCCTGCTGGTCGGGTGACCACTGCGCGACCATCCACTCAAGGTCATCTACCAGCAGGTCGGAGGCTGCATCGAGGTAGGTCCGACGACGATCACAGTGGCCATGGGTGCAGTCATCGCCAGTCAGGTAGTCGCTAGCCGGCCGCTCACCGTTGCCGCTTTCGAAACCATGGAGGTCCTGGCCCCAGAGCAGGAATTCCAGCGCGTGGTACCCAGTCGCCACATTGGCTTCTGAACCGCCTATCTCGTTCAGGTCAGCGAGCAGTTCCGGCGTGATCTCGCTGACGTCGAGCGTTTCCCCACCCACTTGAATAGACGTGTTGGCCACGATGTTGGCGGTCGCACCGCTGTTACCCAGCTCATGCTGGTAATCGTCACTGGCGACGTAGTCGATCATGCCTTCATCGAGTGGCCACGCGTTAAGCTGGCCTTCCCAGTTATCGACGACCGGGTTGCCGAAACGGAAGACCTCGCTTTGCTGATAAGGAACACGCGCTTCGATCCAGGCGTCACGTGCAGCCGCCAGAGTCTCGTCTGAGGGTGCCTCTAGAAAGGCATCGATGCGCTCGTCGAGCTGCTCAGCGGCTGACAGGGCATCGGCATAGGTGGCTTGGGCAACGTCGGCATAGTTGCTGACGACCGACTCGGGGGTCACCGTGTCCTGTGCAGCGAGAGCGCTCAGCGGGAGCATTGCGGCGGCCAGGGCGATGGCGTTGGTCAGTGGCAGGCGAGAAGGCAGGGAAGTCATGGGATTCCTGTCGGGGTTGGCAGTTGGTGACGAATCGGTTTCGTTTCTTAACGTAAGTTAATGCTCAGATTTATGCAAATGGGAATTAGTCGCGCTTCTAAGTGCATTTCATCTGAGAACCCGAGTCGGGTCCTTCCGCCAGGCAGCTTCATCGCGCCCCATATCGGCGTTTCGGGTGTTCGAAAGAATAGCGACGCGGGCTAGGCACGAGCCAGGTGGCTAGCGGCCATCGCTGGATACGCTTCAATTGCTCGGGACGTGCGAGGTAGATCTCACGTCATGGCCAAGCCTTGCCAAGCCATACACAGCATTCGGCACTGCGCGTGATGATGATCAGGCAGCGAGATCGGTGACGTGAAGAAAAACAGATGATTGCGAGGAGGGGGAGTGCAATCTGGACAGGATGAGGCGGGCTTATGGAGCGGGTGAAGGGATCACAAGAGGCCTGATGTGGCGCGGTTTCTTGCGGTCTCGTCCGCCTCGCTATACACCACACTATACACGCTGCCTTACGCTGGAAAATCGAGCGACGCGGAAGCGGTGGTGCTAGGGTAGAGCAGGAAAGGGCAGGGCGTCCATGCCCAAGGAGGGGAAATGCATGGAAGGGAGAGAGGGATGACCGACGCCGAGATCCTGGCCGCCCTCACCGCCGGCCATGCGATCGAACGGCGCGGGATGCGGTGAGGAGGTTGGAGGAGTTGCTGGCTACCACGCCACCGCCTCTACCTCGACTTTCGTCGCGGCGCCATTGATCGCTTTCTCCAGCCGATGCCGCTTGCCGGTGAGCTCTTGCGAGGCTTGAAAAGTCGCGACGTTCGCCAGCACTTTGCCGACGAGCTCAGCGAGTGTCTCAGTGCCATCATCGCCATTGCGGCCGGAGAGGATATAGTCGAGCGTCGGTGTAGCGGGAGGATCGCCAGCGCTATCGGCATCGACCCACGCTTGATAAGCCTGTGCCTCGGCCTTTTGCTCGCCCCATCCTTCGCGCTCAATCTCGGGATACGATTTGATCAGCGGGCGCATCTGCTCGTTATATGCTTCGTTGATTTCCTTGAGCTTGGCCTCTTTCACCTCCTCAAGCGGCCGCGTATCAGGATAGCCGTCGAACTCGGCCAGGGTGTTGCCCTCGTCCAGCCAGTCTTCCACGTCACTATAGAGCTCATTCGACACGGGCACGATGGCCCCGGCCTTCAACCGGCCGTAATCGGCTAGGCAGACGACGCGGCCTGCGGTCTGGTCATAGCTGAACATTAGCGCTCTCCCTGCAGATTGATATGATCACAGACGCCTCGAGCGCCGATGTCGCTGAAGGAGCCGTCCGGCTGACTGCTCCAGCTCGACGCACGCGAACCAGCGCCCGAGCCGTCGTCCCAGTTCGCGCCGAATAGCGGAGAGCGGATGCTGTTGGTGTAGATGTCACCACGTCCGTCAGTCCAGTCTTTCCAGCTTACTGTGCCCGTAGCGCTTGTGCCGGTAATATCGGCGCCCCATTGCCACATGATGCCGGTGACTTGTTCACAGCCACATGCCGAGCGGTGGCCCGCCTGGTGCTGGGTGTTGCCCGGATCGGTACCCGCCGCCTGGCGCTCGACAACGCCGTACGCCAGCGCAGTGAACTCTTGGTAGTGCGGGAATCGCTTGCCAGCGGCGGACAGGATGTCGTTGAACGACCACCAGCTCGCTGATGAGTAGGTCGACGTGCCGTCTCCGCCGTAGTCGGAAGGGATCTTCGGCAAGCTGCCATCGTCGGCAATCTGCTGGCCGTTGCGGCTGTAGCCGTTTAGGGCGTAGTCCACATCGCAAAGGTATATGTCGCCCCACACGCTGCCGCCCGGGTCGAGCGTCATGCCGCGGGGGTTGGACTTGGGCCGCCAGTTAAGATCCCACAATGATCGCGTAACGATCTCACTAGCCCCGGCGCTGGCATGGAAGCCGCCGACGACACGCTCACCGGCAGGCGCGGCGCTGTCGGCGTCAACGGCTTCCAGCGAGCCGTCAGTGGAGGCATAGATGGTGTAGTCGGTGCCGGCGGAGAGCGCGGGCAGGGTGACCGACGTGCCGGCGGCGATCTCGACGATGGTCGAGCCCACCACCAGGGCGAGATCGCTGGCCGTCTCCAGGGTAGTGGCTGTCGGTGCCGTCCATGCCGGCTGGCTGCCGTCTGATTTGACGAAGGCAGTGGCCGTGACAGCTACCAGTTCGCTGCGGCGCAGCGGCACCCCTTCCGAATACGGCACCAGCTCTCCGTCCTCAATCGCGGCCACTACCCGCCATGCGGTATTCGCGCTGTTGCGCTGCTTGAGCAAGCTGTTGGCGGTATCCGGCCACCACATAAACGGAAAGGTCACGGGCGGAGCCGTGGCGCCACTGTTGTTGCTGCCGACAGCTTCAGACAGAGCGTTTAAGTCAGCGCGAAGCGTTGCGCCGGGATTGTTCGCTAGGTCGTAATCATGCTGAGCCATTAGCGCTTATCTCCAAATTTATCGAACCATTCCGCCCAGTCCTTGCACTCCTGCGGTACCGGCGCGCCTGTCTCGACTGCATCGATCAGCAGCCGCAGGGCGCGATCCCGGCTGACTCCAGGCGGCTTAGGCTTGCCATGGCCGTGGGTAACGGGTATGAACTGGCCATCGACGTGCTTGTATGAGCCGTCGGCCGGCAGGTCGCCGATCTCCGGGCCATCGCCGTCCGTCTCTTCGCCGATCAATCGGCCATGATCATCAATAATTCCGGTGCGCATTACGCGATCTCCTCAGCGGTGACGCCCAGGGCGTCGATGCGAATGTTGTAGGCGGGGTCCTTGGTCGAGAGGTTGGCACGGAATTCGTAGGCGCGGGCCTCGAACTCAGCGCTATCGAGATCATTCCAGGCCGACCAGATTGGGCTTGATGACGGGTCGTCGTCGGTGTGGCGAACCTGTACGCGGGCATCAGCCGATGCTGACGACGTGCCGTCGAAATCCTCCCAGCTGTCTATCGGGTCGGTGCGCTCGTCGATGCGATCAAGGACGTTAACGGCGGTGGCATCGATGATGCTGGTCAGGCGCACCCGGCGCACGCTGCCAAGATCGATGCCGCCGGCGAACTCATAGATGCCCGATGGGTTAATGCCGCCGTAGCTGTCGAGGTCCGATAGCTCGTCAAAGTCGGGTATGTCGTCGAATAGACCCATGGCCGTCAGCGACAACGAACCATCGTTGGCCACCGTGCCGTTCTTGATGCCTGGGAATAGCGGCGATTCGGTGACACTATCCACGGCCGCAAAGGCGAGCACGCTGGCTTGCTTACTCGACACGGCAGCGATGGCTTCCGAAGGCCGGCCATCTCTGTCGAAGACGCGGGCGAGGTAGGTGCCGCGTTTGAGTGGTAGTTGAGCAAGCCGGGAATCGCCTTTGGCGGCATCGCCGATGCCGGTCGAGCTGGCCCAGGTCGCCGCCGATGCGTCGATCTCGGGGCTGTGGCGAAATCGCACTTCGCCGCCGAATCTCACATCCAGTTCTGGCGGGCGGTTCCAGCGCAGCAGCGCCGAGCCGCCGAAGGCCGAGATTGTTAGGCCCTCTAGTCCTTGCGGCGGGCTGGTCTTGCCGATGACGCGATGGCCGTAGACATAAGCCCAGCGACCTGGCACGGCGCGCTGCCCATCATTCCAGCGCACGCGCAGGTCGTAGCTGGCCCCCTCGGCAACGTCACCCAGCAGCACGGCATTGCCGGATAGATTGGCGATAGACGCATCGACCCATGGCTCGCCGGTACCTGACGGCCTCAGCTGCACCTCGGCCAGTGCACCCCGAAAGCCGGAATCGGCCAGGGCGATGGCGATATGCGGGATCAGCGTCGAGCCGGCACCCAGCTGCAGCACGCTTTCATCCGAGCGCACGCTGACAATCTCGGGATCGGGCAGTGCAGGAATCGGCGTAATACCAGGGTCGTACGCCGGGATAGCGCCGGTGTCGGCGTCATAGACCGCCGGGCTGTAGGGAATCAGCACCAGGCGGGCAACGAGGTCGCCCTGCGGCTCGATCGACAACACCAAACCGTCGATGGCCTCCTTTCCCGATTCACCGAAGGCCACCAAGTCGCCGGCCATCGGTGCGGCAGCGGCCGGCACCGGTGCGGCGAAGGTCAGCTCTTCTTGCACCCCCTCGACCGTCACTAGCTCGCGGGCCAGCGCCACATCGTCGACGGTACGCACCGACACGCCATAGGTGGTACCGGCGGCCATCTCCAGCGGCTCGTCGACCACGATGCCGATCGCATCGCCCGACTCGTCGTTGACCACCTCCTTGATGCGACCCTGGCCAAGACCGACCAACAGAACGTCGTGGCTGATCGCCACTCGGTCGCCGCGCCGGCACACCAGGTGCTCGAAGTCCAAGTTGAGCGTCCATCGCTCGGGGCGCAGCAGCGACTGAGCGAGATGGAAGCGGCCGAATTTCCATGCATGGTCACTGCTGGTCACGCCCGGAGCGTCGAGCGTCTCGAAGATCTCGGCATTCGACTCGTCATAGCCGTCGGCATAGACGATGCGCTCGCCCTGCTCCCAGTCCTGGTTGCGGTCAGCGAAACGGATACGGAAGGCATGTGGCGGATCAGGAAATGTTTTCTCGGCTTCAAAGCCCCAGCTATTGCGCGGTGTGAACATCTGCACCGGGTAGGGCTGCGGCTGATCGACGGTGACCGACCATTTGCCGTCAATCTGCGATGGCGAGCCGCGACCGGTGCTAGCGATGTCGGCGAGCGTGTCCCAGGCCGATGCCTGGAAGTCGCGGATCATGTTGAACTCGACGCCCTGGTCGTCGCAGTAGTCGCGCCATGCCTCGAGCTTGGCAAGATCCACGCGCTCATCGGTCATGCGCCGTGCGTTGGCGTTGCCCTGCAGCACATGGCGATAGAGCAGCGCCGGGTTGCTGCTGGCGACCTCAGAGCCGTCGAAGTCGGTCACGTAGCTGGTGACGATGCCGTTGAGCTGGTCTACCACCCCATTGAGCTGGTCGGTCGCTTTGATGCTGAGCGCCGTCATCGCCAGCGGGTGGCGGAACTGCACCGGGTTCTCGTTGGTGAAGCTGCGCAGCGTCGCCCACTGAACGGTGTCGCTGATCTGAGCGTCGCTGGTGTCCGATGTAGTGCGGCGCAAGCGAACTTCATACTGTCCACGAGGCACTGACCAGCGAAATCCATGGCGGATTGCTGACGTTCGCTTGTGCGCAAATCGGACCGTTGCGCCGCTGATCCAGTTACTCGATACCGTCGTAGCGCTGTAGCCAGGCGTCAGCCAGGTGGAATCGCCGGCTCGCCGGTACTGGATTTGCGCAGCAACAGCCCGCGCCTCTCGCTCGCCCTCATCGTTGAATTTAACCAAGCCGTTAGGAAACACGATGTCTAGCGACAGTTCGTCAGCATCGCGCGCAGTGGTGCGCGTGGCCCAGCTATTCGACTGCTTGAGCAGAATACCCAGCGACTGCTCATCAACTTGCTTGGGGTAGATAGTGATCGGCGCATCGCCCGGGCGGCCCTCTCGGTTCTGCACCGCTACGCCATCAAATGACGACAGTGGAGTGTCGCCGATGCGCAGGTCCTCGATCTTGAGCGGGCCATAGCCCCACACGACGAGCATGCGCAGGTATTGGTCATCGCCCACGGTTTCGGTGTAGGTTTGCGCGGCCAGCGGCGGCACATGGCGATGACGGCCCAGCACCACCGGGATAACGCCGAACGGGTTGGCTCGGTTACGTGCGCCCTCGATGGAGAGGGTCGGGCTGTCGCGCTGCGAGCTGCCAGACAGATCTCCCATACTCGGCGGGCGCACCGGAGCGATGGCGTTGATTAGCAGGCTGCCAGCTACAGTCACAAGCCCGCCAGCAAGGCCAGCCGAGATGCCGAGACTAGTGCCAACGAACGGCGAAATCTGGGGCGCAGCGATTACCAGCGCAAGAGTAGCCACTGTTCGCAGCGGGTTCTTGCTTCCACCTCCACCGCCCTGTGGCACGACGCGGATGGTCACCACCGAGCAGGCCTTGGGCCTCACCCGCGACCAGCGCTCACGCGACACGCGCACGTCACCGACGAACACGTGAGCATGGGCGCGCAGAATGGGATCGGGCTGCACCTCGATGAGGATCTGTTCGAGGGTCGCGCCGTCGGCGACCTGGAGGGTGGCGACATCGGAGCGGAGCGGGTGGTTGGCGGCGATGACGCGCATGGTGTCTCCTCAGGCGGGGCGGTAGTAGCCCTCAATGCGGAAGGCGTCGGCGGGCTGGATGACGGTTTCGATGCCGTGCTCGACGTGCAGGATGCGGCCGGCGCCCAGGTAGAGGCCGGCATGGATGGCCCGGCCGCGGCGGTAGATCACCGCTACATCCATCGGCTCGGGGTGTTCGATCTGCTGCCAGGTGTCGCCGCACTCGCGGGCGAAGATGCCCTTCAGGCGATCCACGTCCTTGAGCGTCTGGTACTCGCCGCCGTAGTCGTCGAGCTCGCGACCCAGCACGTCGCGATAGGCCGCACAGACCAGGCCCCAGCAGTCATAGGCGTCAGGGCCGCGCCCATGTGGACGGAAGGGGCGGCCGATGGCGCGCCCCACGAAGTCGTCTAGGATCATGCCGGGCGCTCTTGTGGCCGGTGCTTGCAGTTACACTTCTTGGCGAAGACCGAGCCGAACGCGGGCAGCGGGCAACCACACTTGGGGCAAAGCCGTTCAAGACACATAAATCCTCCAGAGTGGACGTCAGAAAAGACCCGGGAAGCTCGCCGGGGAGAAGCGCCCGGCAGGATACGGCTCGGCGGTGAAGTCCTCGAGCACCAGGTCGCCGCTCAAAGTGCCGGCATCCCATTTCACGTTGCGCAGCTGGAAGTTGGGCCAGGTTAGCTCAACGGTATCGGGATCGGCGGCGCGTATTACCTCAAGCAGCATGTCCGGCGGCGTCGAGGTACTCCTGACGGCCTGGGCCACCTCGCGGGTCACATTGTCGATTACTACGCGCGCCCGGCTCGGCGCGTCCTCGCGCTGATCGGGTAGCACCGGCTCGAAAGGGAAAGCCACGAACTCCTCGCCTCGCGAGGTGATGTTCTCGGTGTTGTTGACCACCCGGATCGACGGATCGATGTCGGGATGCGATATGGTCAGTAGCGCCAGGAAGACCTCGGACGTCTCCTGGGCGAAGGCGGCCTCGCGCAGCACGTCGGTGGTCATGGCAGCACCTCGACTTTCAGCGCCAGCGTCCAGAATCGCCCGGAACCTCGCGGCGTCAGCTCATAGGGCGGATCGCCGACGATTCGCACCGACACCGCCGTGCCATGGCGGGGATGCGGGAAGTCGAAGGCGAGGGCGCCGCCGGCGAGATCGTTGTTGAAAAAGGCCTCGAAGGTGTCGACGCCCTCGCGGCTCAGCAGGTCATAGCGCAGCGTCATGTCGGTCGGCGCGGCGGTGAAGCGCCGCCGGACCTTGGCGGGCCCCGCCTCCATGCTGGAGCGAACGACCTGGCTAGTCGGCTTCTCGCTGTAGCCCGAGGCGTCGGGCCGGTCGGGTAGATTGGGCGGCCAGGTTGGCATATCAGCGTCCTGTCAGAGTGGGTGAGGCGCCAAAGCGCTGTTGCAGGGCGCGACCAGTGCGTGAGCCGGGCTTGCCGATATTACTGGCTACCGCCTCGTCGATGATCACCGTCAGGTCGCGACCACCCGAACTGTTCTGGCGCTCCTCGGTTCGCGCCGAACTGCCTGGCGGAGTAATAACCTCGACGTTGAACTGAGGAGAGCCTCCCGCCATGGATGGCGCAGAGCCGCCCACATAACCGCCCTTGGCATAGCCGGGCATGTTGTTGAGGCGCTCGAGGAAGGGCAGCACGCCAGGCTTGTCGACCACCGACTGCTTCACGACGTATTCGCCCGCATGGACGATGCCCGCCGGGTCGTACTTGCCGCCGGGGCCGGTGTAGCCGCCCTCTGACCAGCCGCCCGCTACAGCCAGGGCACCGTTTATGCCAGCAGCCGAGACGCCAGAGCTTGAGCCGAAATTGGCGCCGGCAGACGCGGAGCCACTAAACAGCTTGCTCCAGTCGAAACCGCTGATCGCATCGCCAAGCGGCTTGGTCACACCCTGTCGCAACATGATGCGCGTAATGTCGTCAAGAATGCCGCCGAGCACGCCACGGAAGTTCTCACCACCGATCACCGCATCCTCGAAGGCGCTTTCGAAGGTGAAGCCGAGATCGCGGGCAGCGTCGCTCACTTGGCTGATGGCCTTCTCGCCATTCATGCCGTAAGCCTGGGCGGCGGTCGTGTTGCTGGCATAACTGGCTTCGAGGTCGGACAGCAGACCCTGAAGCTCTGCGGTGGCCATGTTTTCGCGCATGGCGTACTCGACCAAGGTGGCCTTGTCTTCGGCGTAGCGCTTTTGCTCGGCTTGCAGCGGCCGGATGCGGGCTAGCACTCCATCGAAACCAAGTGCCAGGCGGTCAAGATCGCTGGCCGTCGATGCCGCCGCGGTGCCGATGCTGGCTACGCCTGATGCAGCGCGCTCGATTTTTAGCGGGTCAGGCAGGTCGATAGTGGGGCTGCCCTGCTGAAGAAGCTCTTTCTTGCGATCGATCAGTACATCGTATTGGCTCTTGAGTTCATCCAGGGCTTTGACGGCATCCTGAGACTGCATCGCATCCTCACCAAACAGGTCGATACGGCTCTCAAGGCGCCGCTTGGTATCGAAAAGCGCCTGGAGTTGAAGATCGATGCCGGCGATGCTGCGCTTGGCCTCATCGCTACGGAAGACGTCGGTGAATGCGTTGAAGCGTCGAGCCACGGCATCGATGCCATCGCTCACTTCCTCAAGCGAGGTTTTAATCAGGTCATCGAATTGCGACACAGCCCGGGCCGTCTCGGTGCTGAGCTGCTGGCCAAGCTGGTTGAACTCGCCGCGAATGTCCTTGAGACGCTGGATCTCCATGCTCGACAGCACGGCGTTGAGGCCGTCAGCCTCCTGACTGAGCCGCTCAAGCTCGGCGCCATTGTCGCGCAACAGGGGGATCATGGCTGTGGCTTCGTCCGCCATAGACTCCATGTAGAAGGTCATTTCCTTCTGACTGAGGCCGGCTTTCTGCAGGCTGTCATAGTAGAGCTGCAGCGCCTCCGGGCCAGACAGGCGGGCGAACTGGTCGGCTGTGACGCCAACCCTGGGGGCGATCTTCTCGAAGAAGTCAGCCATCTCGCCGCTGCCGGTCTGCATGAACTCGCCTACGCGGTCGTTCACGTCCTTGAGGATGTCAGCGACCTTGCTTTGCTCGACGCCATACTCAGCGGCGGCATAGGTGATGCGCTGGAAATTTTCAGCTGAGGTGTTGGCCAGGCGTGAGAGGTTGTCGATCTGGGATGCCGTTTCCGAGGCGTGCCGAGCCATCAACATCAGGCCTGCCCCGGCTGCGGCCAATCCTAGCATGGCGCCGCTTGCCAGCCTGGCCACCTTGCCGATATTGGCGGTTGCCTTGGCGGTGCGGTCGCCAGCGCTCTCGACGTCCTTTAGGCCTCTTTCTACTCGCTTAAGGCGCTGCTCGCCCGTCCGCGAACTAATAACTAGCTCCAGCCGGCTCTGGTAGGCCATGGCATTCTCCAGGCAGAAAAAACCCCGCTCAATGGCGGGGTTTGGGGTGGGGGTGGCGGGCGCTACTTGTTATCGGATCTGTATGTCCAGCAGGCTCCAGTTTGCTGTGCCCTGCTCGTTCTGCACCTTAGCGTAAAACGTCTGGCGGACTTGGGCGCCGAATCCGTTTTGCGCGTCGACGTAGGCTTTCACTGCGTGCGTGCAATCGCCGGCATATCCGACCTGCACGTCATCGCTGAGCAGGCTAGGAAAATTGGCAGTGGATGGCGCGCGCAGCCTTTTTTCGACAAAGCGCTTCGCCATGGTGTAAGCAGCATCGGGGCTTTGGCAGCGCTTGGCTGCCTGCTCAGACTCATTGGGCGAAGAGGTGGCGCCCGCGATCCAGAGCAGGGCGAAGAACGATGCGGCGATACCGAAAATCCATTTCATGATGAAAACTCCAGATAGTGGCTAATGCTCATATCGCAGCCCAGCACCCTGCTTATTCGTCAGGCGGCGACTCGCCGCGCTCACGACGAGCGCTCATTATCGCGTCTTCTAGCGCCTCCCAGACCTTGGCTGGGACCCGATGCTGCTGCACGGAGGGCTGAAAGCTCTCTTGTAGGCGCGCCACTATCTCCGCGTTCATGGTGCGGTGATTGTCTTTGGCCGCTTCTTTGAGCCTATCTCGAAGCTCTTCGGGCATGCGCAGCTTGTACTGCGGATCTGTCTGTTGAGTCATGCAGTGAATAATGGACCAGATAGGTGTTGACGGCAACGGACCTAGTAGGTATGTTTGTAAATGTACCTACTAGGTTCAAAGGAGGACCAGATGAATCACAGCAACCCTCAACTCAAGATTCGCCTAGAACCGGGCGTCAAGGCCTGGCTTGAGAACAAGGCCAAGGCCGAAGAGCGCAGCCAAACTTGGCTGCTTAACCATCTGGCGAAGGAGGCAATGCAGCGTGACCAGAAAACCACAAGCCAGTAACGAAGAAGCCCCAGCGATGGGGGTCGCTGAGGCTTCGAATGTCGACCAAACCACAACGAAAGGTGACGCCATGAATTCTAGCATCCAAACCGAATCCGCGCAGCTCCCGGTCATCGCCGGCCACGCCATCCCGATGGACGGGCATGGTCGCTTCAACCTCAACGCCATCCACCATGCCGCAGGGGCTATTGCCCATAAACGGCCCAGCCAGTGGGCGCGCCGCGATGAGGCGAAGGAGCTGATCGCCGAGCTTTCCCAAAGTGCGGATTTACACTTTGGCCCAATTCACGCTGTCAGGGGCGGCGCTCATCGCGGCACCTACGCCCACGAACTGCTGGCCGTCAGCTACGCCGGTTGGATCAGTCCCAAGTTTCAGCTCCAGGTGAATCAGGTGTTCCTCGATTACCGGCTGGGCAAGATGCAAATCGCCGAGCAGCAGCAGGCTCTGCCCAACCCGCTTACCCCTGACCATCAGCGCGGCATCCAGAAGGCAGTGGCCCGCAAGGCGCAAAGCCTCCCGAAGAATGTGCAACGCTTGGCCTACAGTCGCCTTTATAGCCACCTCAAGGACCGCTTCGAGGTCGGAACCTACAAGGACATCGACGACAGCCGCTACACCGAGGCGCTGGGCGCTGTGCAAGCCTACGAGCTGGAGGGCGAGCTGATGGCGCCTGAGCCAGAAGAGAAGGGCGACCAACTCACTGAGCAGGAGATCAGCGACCTTTACCTATTGCTGAGTCATGTCCACTGGGTGGTTCACTACTGGAACCACTACCGCATGGAATCAGCGCTGCGCGCACTGGGGTCGCCGGCAGCGCCGCACATGGGCGAACACATGAAGGTGGCGGCCATTTACAGTCGCCGCCTGGCCAAAGCCAAGGCCGACTTGATGCGCGTCTCGCGTGAGCGCTTGGGGCTAGATGCTTTAAGCCTTCCCGGCATCGCCTGACGCTCACAACCCCGTCGGGCGGCGGGGTTTTTATCTCCCTCCCCTCCTGTTCGCGTGCTCTAGAAACGTGACATCCATCTCCCGCATCACGCCAATCAGCTCGTCGGGCGCACAGGGCGGCGACATGAGCTGCCACAGGGCGTGCACCTCGGTCAGCGGGATCGGCTGCGGTGCGCCGTAACCGGCCGGCCGTGAGGGGGAGAGCAGGTCGAACAGGTAGAGCCAGTATTCGCAGCGCTCGTCAATCTCCGGCGGCTGGGCTCGATCCTTGAGCCCCAGGCGCTCGGCCACCAGCGCCATCTTGGTCTCGCGGCCGGCGCTGGTCAGTCGGTACTTGAGCGCTTCTGCGGCTTTTTTATTTGCTGATCTACGTCCTCACGCCGAAAATTTTCCATGTCGTTGGCTTCTGAAAGCACTGCCGTGACCAGATCCGGGTTATCGTTCAGCACCTGAACCGCCGCATCCACTGAGTACGGGATGGCCTTTCCCTCGGCGTCCTCGACCTCCTGCCAGTCGAGCAAGATGCCTTCGGCAATCGATCGGTATAGGGCCTGCTGTCGCTCGGCGGCGGTCGTGGCGGTGCGCTTGCCGTTGCGCTCCTGAGCCGTCAGGAAGTTCTCGTTGCCGGCGCGGGCGATCAGGAAGCGACCACCCATGATGTCGCGCCAAGCGCCCCGCAGAGCCTTGGCATTGTCGTTGCGTTGCGCGTTGAAGCCCATATTCGTTCCTTACACCAGTGAGCGAGTGATCTTTAGCGGGGAGTTCTTGGCGGTGAAGTCGAGCTGCACCTGAACGATGTCCTCGTTGCCGCCATCCGGTAGGTCGCCATCCAGTTCGGCCTCTGGCACCTCAATGGTGTAGGTGTTGCCGGCAGCGTCGGACAGCGGGAAGGTGAATTTGACCCCTTCACGGGTCATCTGCTTCTTCCACAGGTTGTAGCTCTCCACTGCCCAGGCCAGCGTGACCGAGCCGGTGACGTTGGCGCGGGTGGCGATCAGGGCGCCGGGGCCTGCTTTGCCAAGGCAGCGCTGGGTTTGCATGGAGTTATCGATATTCAGCGACATGGCCGAAATGCAGGCCTGGCCGGCGAGCGAGGCGTCATCAACCAGAATGTCGCCGACGCTGGTCGCTGAGCCCATCGGCACGGTGGTGGTAGCCGCATTGATGGTGTCCAGGCTCAGTGGGTCGGCACTGGCGTCCTCGTAGTCGAGCGCCATGGTGCCGAAGGTGCCGGTGACCTTGCCTTCCTCGGGAATCTCCAGCGAGAAGGTGCCGATATGCACGCCGGTAAAGGTGTGCCAGAGGCCGGCGTCCTTGTAGTGCTTGACCGCAGTGAAGGTGTGGCGGTCGCTGCCGATCTCCAGCACGTCGGTCGCCCAGGTGCCCCACAGGGCCGCCTCGAGCAGTTTGTCGAAGCTACCGGCGCTCATCTCGAAGGCCAGCTCGCCACCGAAGTCCTGACTGGTGATGATGCCGCCGCTGTTCATGCGGTCGGCACGGATCTCGCTCGACTGATCGACGCTGACGTTGGGCGTCATGCTGTTGCCGGTCAGACGTAGGGTGTCGAAGGTGGCTGGGTCGGGCCGGGTGCCCACGGTATCTTCGGGCACGAGGTAGGTGGCGATCTGTGAGCCTGAACTCATGGCGGGTTTCCTCTAGGCATGAAAAAACCGCCTCTAGGGCGGCTCTTGGTATTGGGTACGAGCTGGACGGCTAGGCGACTTTTCGCAGCGCTTCGGTGGGTGCGCAACAGTCGCCATCGAGCATCACCCAGCTGGAGAAGCCCGGGGCATGGAGAGATTCAAAGGCATGCGGCTTGTGCTTGGCGGCGATGACCGCCTGTCGGCCTTGATGCTCCGCGTTGACGCCCGGGTGCACGATGGTGACGCTATCGTTGATGCGCAGCTCGGCGCCGTCGGCGTCGTTTCCGACGATGGTGTGGTCGATACTCATGTCGCTCTCCTATCCCGCTCTAAAAGGGGTGCTCACGTTGATTTGGTACCAGCCATTAGACGGGCCGACGCGCTGCACTGAGGCGGCGAGCGTCTCGAGGGCGCCAGATCGGTAATACTGCAGCTGTGCGGCCAGTGAGTCGGCAATCTGGTAGGCCTCGGCACTACCCTGGTTGTCGGGCGTGAACACCTGGCACTGGATCAGCCCGGGGCGGCGCACCTCGGGCGTCGAGCCCAGCCCGGCCGTGCGGCTATCGCCATGCTGGATCGTCAACCGCACCCAGGCCTCACCGGCATCGATGGCGGCCTGCACGATCGGCCCATTGGGCACGCCGTCATAGGCCACCGGCACGCCATCCCATGACGCCAGGCGCGATTCGGTGGCGATGCGGATCTCGTCGAAGGTCATGGGTTCTGAGCTCTCAATGAGTCGAAGGTGATGGCGTAGACGCCGCCCGGGGCCTGCTTGGAGCTGCCATTTTCAAGTTCGCCGGCATACGGAAGTGAATTTTGAATGTAAATCACATCGAAGGCCTTGTTGACGCGCCCGATTATCCGCATTCCTTCGCCTAGCGCGCGGTCGCCTTGTTTGTCGCTAGCGTCCAGGTTATAGGCGTTGTCCGGAGAGCCAACTGAGACAGTGTTATTACCCCTAAACGTGCCTTGATCGACTGGCGATCTCTCGATGACGCCGGTCAGCGCCTGCAGGGCCGTGGCGCGCAGGCGCTTGTTCTGCGTCTTCTCCACCTCGTCGGCAAAGCCCGACAGCGATTTGCTCCATCCCTTGCGTGCCATCAGCCTCTCCAGACATAAAGAAGCCCAGCGCAAGTGCTGGGCTTGGGTAGCGGATCGAGTTCTACTTTATCTCGAAGTTCTCATTTTCTAAATGGGAGTACCGCCAACGATAGCCATAAGCTGTAGGCATCATCCCGTTCATAACCTTCCAGACTGGCGTATAAGTCCCACCAACAGCCCGGGCGGCGGAATTAATTGAGTGATGGCGCATCACAAGATCTCCGCCCAGTGTAAGCTGATCAACCGCTTTGCACCGCTTAGTGTTTACGCCGGATCGCTCATCCTTGTGAACCCGATCCCAGTTGTCTCCCCAGGTCGTTACTCTGATGTTATCCAGGCGGTAGCTTACCCTGTCATCAATCCTGTCACAGCTCGGCGCTTTGCGGCTCTCATATCCGCTAGATTGCCACTCTCGGTAAATGAGGCGGAACTCATCTTGGTCTCTCAACCAGCTTGAGAGATCTTCGAGTGTGTAGCTTGGTGGCGACATGCCCCGCTGTTTTGCGCTAGAAACCTGATTCCTAAAAATCTGGTTAATAATTCCTAGCTCCGTCTGGCGGTACTTCTTAAATCTCTCGTTCTGGCAACTCTTGCACCTGTGCTGGAGCCCGTCTGGGCTTTGCTTGCGAGCCCAATACTCTGATACAGGCTTTTCAGCTCCGCACTTGGTGCATTCTTTCTTCTGAATCATAACGCCACCTATGCGCTGCACCTGAGAGAGGATGCGGCAACGTGTCAGGTGTCACACGCTTTCGGGAGCTACCCTAGCCGCACATATAAATTATATCAGGCATTCCTGAGCTGAACTATCCATATGGACGCTGCCGGGTCTTGCCTAACATTTATTACGGCATACCCGCTTATCTCGTCATCAACAGCAGGCGTGTCTGTCACTTCATTTTGCAGACAAGTCAATTTCACATCGGTCGCCAGTAGATGTTGTGAATCAACCTCTTCCTGGCGGAACGAGCCGAACACGCCGCGCCCTGAGTAGGCGACAACGGTTGTCGATGTACCAGTGGCCGGATCGTACTCGCCGGCGATCTCGCGCATACCGGCGAATGGCCGCACAGCGTCGCCCAGCTTGCCGTCAAAGGCCTTGGGCACCTTGGCGTTGATCTTGTCTTGGATGAACCCCATCACAGCCTCCGGAGGATGGTGACGCCGCGGTTGGCCGGCAGGTACGGGGCCAGCAGGTCGGAGATCATCGACAGCGCGCCGGTCTGCGCCTGGGCGCCGTCTTGATAGCTGGTCTCAATTTCGACGGTATCGGCCTTGACTCGTTCGCTCTTCACGGCGCCGTCGGTGTCGGTGTAGAGCCGTCCCGCCGCCGCCTCCTGGGCCAGCAGGGCGCCGGCCATGACCACGTCATCGTCGACAGGATCAGAGAGTCGGACCCGCTTGGCGGTGAGCCAGGTGTTGCTTTCCAGCACGGCGCGCGCCTTGTCGCCCGAGCCCTCCCAACCGGCGCCCAACGCGGTATCAACATCGCCAACGGTGACGTAGGTGGCCATGGCTTACTCCTGTCCTCCGTCCTGGCTGCCGGTCTGGATCTCGGCCAGGCGCTGCTCCATGGTCTCGGTCTTGGTGTTCGCCCCGGGGCGCTTGCCGGTGGTCTGCTCGATGGCGTCCATCAGCTCGACGCGGCGCTGTTGCTCGCTCTCGGCGGGCGTCGTGCCCTGATCCTGGCCCTCGGCCTCGATCTCGGATTCCGGCTCCTGAGCGGGCTCCTGGGAGCGCTGTCGACGCAGCCGGTTGAATGCTGCCAGTCCCATAGGGATCTCCTCTGGTTGAGGTGGGCGCCCAGAAGGGCGCCCGGGTGGATCAGCCGTTGGTGACGAGGCTCGCGATGCGGACGCTCTTGCGCGCGTACACGCGATCCCAGTTGGTGGCCGCTTCCAGCTCGGCGTTGGTCGGCGCGGCGCCGGTCACAGAGCCAGAGGTGAACTGGATGCCGCGGGGGTGCAGCAGGAAGTGGCGGCGCGTGATCAGGTACTCCACACCAGCCAGGGAGTCGCGGTCGGTCTCGGTCGGAACCTTGGGCGCACCCTCGCCGTACCCGATGGCGCCTTCGCCGAACAGGTAGGTGGTGTACTTGAAGCCGGAGGTGCCGCCGGCCACGCGCTTGCAGCCGTCGTCGACGATCACGCGCTTGCCCATGAAGGTGGCAATCTGGCCCTTGGCCTCGTCGTCGGGGATGAACTCGATCAGGCCGAGCTTCTTCATCCGGTTGTAGACGACGGAGTGCACGCCCACGCCGACCACCGCGCCGATGGCATCGCCGAAGGTGGCCTCGGCATCGATGAAGGCTTCGCCGGAGAACAGGTTGGTCTCGGCCGCGTTGTTGCCGTCCGCGATGGCATTGTCGACGACCATGTCGCTGCCGTCGTTGGCCACGTTGTCGGCGAACACGCCGGTCAGAGAGGCGATGAGGGCAGCCTGCTGGCGGCGCACCCAGTAGTCGGCCACCAGGTCGCCGGCTGCCCGGATCGGGTCATCACCGGCCAGAGCGGCGGCCAGGTCGTTGACGGCCCACGCCTTGCCGCGCAGGTGCAGGACGGCCTTGTCCTGGCCCGCGGTGATCTTGGCGGGGTCCAGGGCGCCGGAATCGGACAGCACCTCGTCATCGCCGGTCAGGTCGTTCCAGAACGGCATGTTGATGACGGAGCCGCCGGACTGCGCCAGGCGGTTGAGCTCGTCGTTGTTGGAGACGATGCCGCCCATGCGCATGCGGGTCAGCTCGACGGTGCGATTCCACACGTAGGGGTTGAAGACTTCCGGGACGATCACGTCCGCGATTTTGGTATCAGCCATGTCGGTATCCTTTCGGGTCAGTGGCGGAGTTCAGGGTCGGCGCAGCCGTGGAGGTCGGCCGGCGGCGCAGCCACCGACCCGGAGGGGGTTATTGCCCAGCCTCGGCCTTGAGGCGCTCGGCGCGGGCGGGGTCTTCGCGGATGATCCGCGCTTGCTCGGTCAGGTTGAGGGAGTCCTGCTTCCAGGGGTTGGTCTTGCCGCCCCCTTGGCCGCCGCCTCCCGGCGCCTGGGTGCCGCGAGGCTGAGGGAAGATGTAGGGGTGCGACTCGCGCAGCTGCTCGCCAGCCCACTCCTCGAAGGTCAGGGCGCCCTGCTTGCCAGTGACAATGTTGCCGTCCTTGTCGCGCAGGACCGGCTCGCCGTCCTCGAGCTCCCACTGGCTCTTGGCCAGCATCTTGACGACGTCCATTGCCTCGGGGATCACGCCAGCCTTCGATGCAGCGGCCATGGCGCGGTTGTCTACCAGCTCCTGGGTCAGCTGCTGGCTGAGGCCGTCGCGCTCCTTGGCGAGGTCGTCGATCTGCTTCTGGAGGGCGGATTCGGAGCTCTTGCGCTCGGCGTCCCACTTCTCGCGGTGCTTCTTGAGCAGCTCGTCGGTTTTGCCCTCGGCGGCCAGGCGAGCCATCTCGTCGTTCTCGAGGCGATCCATCATCGCCTTGACGTCCTCGGGAGTGCGCTCGCCGAAGGCGGATTGCAACTGGGTCAGCGTGCCTTCCATCTTCTTGCGCGAATCGCGCTCCTGCTTGAGCTCGTCGAGCACCTGCTGCTTGTTCGTTTCCAGACCGGCACGGTCCTTCTTGATGGCGTCGGTGATCGCCTGGCGCTGCTCGTCGTCCTCGACGGTCGATTCCAGCAGTTTCAGCAGTTCGTCCATTACGTCCTCCCGGCGCAGCCGGTATTGCGAGTGGCGCCCGGAGCATCCGGGCATGGAAAAGCCGCCTCGATGGGCGGCCATAGAAAAGCCCCGCACAGTGGCGGGGCTTGGGTTGAATCGTTGGTCAGTCCTCGAGGTCGCCGAGGCGGCGTCGAACCTCGAAGGCGAGGTTCCAGCAGAGGCGGGCCTGGAGTTGGTCGGCGAGCGTGCCGCTGCCGGACTGCAGCAGGCGCCACAGTCGCCACCAGGTGATGAAGTCGGGGTCGGCGGGGGTCATGCCCTCAGCCTACCTCATGCCGCCTCGCCGAACACCTCGGCGAATGTCTCGCGGTCGCGTTCGCGCAGCTCGTCCAGGGTGTATTCGCGCTGCCGCGGGTCGGTGAACCGGTCCAGGCTGTAGCCACCCTCCTTGTAGAGCCGGTAGCGCCGGTCGCCCAGCCATTCGCGCTGATACCGCGCACTCTGGCGCGAGAACCAATCCGAGTAGGTCGTGCCGGCGCCGACCTGGCCGACTTCAAGGCCGGCCGCCTCGCGCTGCTTCTTGGTCATGTTGCCGATGCTGCGGAACTTGGCCCGATCGTCTCGCCCTTTGACCTTGAGGGCGCGCACGTAGGGCCGCTGACCCATGATGTCGCCATCGAGCGAGGGCGCCAGGCAGCAGCGGCAGCGATGGTGAAGCGGGGGCTCGGGGTGCGGCTCGTCGATTTTCCAGCGCCGGCCATCCAGCGGGGCGCAGCGGCGACAAGTCCGACCCTCGAGCTGAGCCACCCAGACCACATGCGTGACGCCAAGGGCGTTGTAGGTCTCCCGGTAGGCCTCGTTGCTCATGTGCTGCCGGGCGGTGCGCACCACGTTGTCGACGTTGTTGCGCGTCGTCTGCAGCACGCCGTCGCGGTATTTGAGCGCCGGCGTCCCGCGTAGAGCCCGGATGATCTGGCTGTTGCTCTGCCCCTCGCTGACGCCTTGGCGGATGGTGCTGTACACCCGATTGCGGGTCGCCGGCCCGATGTCGGCCAGCATGTCCTCGACGAACCCCCCCATCACCGGCCGAGCAAGCGCAGCCGATGCCGCGGCGGGCGCCGACGGAATGTCGCCCTCCACCGCCTGAGCGATGAGGTCTCGGACGTAGCCGGCCTCCTGGTCGGCCAGGCTCGACAGCTCCTCGATGCTCATGGCCTCGATGCGCTCGCCCAGCGTCGCCGCCCATCGGTCGATGGCGTCGCGCAGCCCCTTGAGTCGGGTCGTGTGGTAGCGGCCCCGGGCGAATGCCTGAAGCTCGGCCGGCGTCAGGTTGTCGAGGCGCTCGCCGATCTCCCGCGGGATCTCGGCGCTCATCTCGTCGATGATCGCCAGCGCCTTGTTGACGTGCGCCGTCCCGGTGCGATGCAGGTATGAGACATGCTGCGCCAGGGCCGTGACGATCCGGCGCTGTGCGTCCTCGCGATCACTCATCGTTGGTCACCTGGCCATCAAGCAGGGCCAGCAGCTCCTCGTCGGTCAGGCTGGTGAGCTGAGCCTTGCGCAGTGATTCGAACAGCACTGCTTGCGGCACCTCGTCGGCCAGGCGCAGATCGCGGACGATGCCCATCATCGCGGCGTCGATCTCGGCCTTGCTGAATTCTGGCTCGACCTTGAACGTGATGGCATCGATGTCGGACTGCGGCAGGTTCAGCCAGCGGCCGAAATAACGCAGCAGCTGCTCGATGCCCTCGGCCGCGGTGACCACGACGCTGTACAGGCTGGTGTGCTGGTCGCTCTGGCGGGCCTTGCGGGCCTCGCCGGATTCGTCGGCGCCGGCGTCGATCACCCGAGCCCCGGCCTCCAGCGCGGTGTTGCGCTGGTCCTGCATGGCGGTGCGCGTGGCCTCGACGCCCGCCCCCTCGAACTCGAGATAGCCGACCTGGCCGCCTTCCGGGATCATCCAGGCGGCCATCGGCCCTGAGACACTCAGGTCTTTGTCGCCGAGGTCCGCGGCCACCCACGGTTGCGGGTGGGCGGTGTAGTGGAGACTGGTGTAGTAGTCCGCCGAGAGCTGGTAGCTCTTGAGGGCGGCCTTCGCCATGGTCAGCAGCGGGATCTCGTCGGTGTCGGCGTTGTTGTCGGTGCTGCCCAGGTAGACCAGCGGGATGAAGTCGAGCGGACCCTGGTCGGTGCCGGGCGTCGACTCGTCCTCGACCGGTTCGCCGTTGTCGGCCAGCAGCCGCACCCGATAGGCGCCCTCGAACAGGTCGAGTACCCGGTAGCGAGCCTCGCTGTCGTGGCTGAACTCGTCGCCCTTGTGGACAGCCTCCTTGAGCACGCTCAGCACCAGATCCCGGCGGCCGTTGTTGTCGGCCTCACGCCAGTTGATGGCGTCCAGGGCGCCGTAGGCGGCCACGTAGGGCCGGCCCTCGCCATCCCAGTCGGCGAGCAATGGCTGGCGGCCATAGGCCAGCAGGCCGAGCACAGCGCGCAGGAACAGCGTCTTGAGCGGGAACCCATCGGCCGTGGCCTCGTCCTCGAGGGCGGCGAGCGGCCCCGGCAGGCTGATCTCCGGCTCCTGGCGAGACACCAGCCCCGTCATCGTGCGCAGGCTGTCCTTCACCCACAGCGGGTACTGGGCGCGCCCCTTGTAGGCTCGGTAGATCTCCCGGGCCTCGTCGGCCGTCAGCATCGCGCTCTCGTCGGTCTTGGCCTGGTGCTCCAGGGCCAGCTGCCCGGAGGTCTTGGGCAGGTAGCCGGCGCCCGCGGCCTTGATCGCGCCTTCCCCCTCGAGGCTGTCGCGCATCAGCTCCCAATCGGCGAGCCGTGCATCGTATTGGGGGTGGGTCGTGGTGACGGGCATATCAGGCGAGTCCTCGGATGCGTTTCATGCCGGTGGCCTGGCGGTTGATCGGCCATGTCGCCTCGACCATGTAGCCGATGGCGGTGGTGATGTGCTGGTACTGGTTCGTCTGGTCTTCCTGGAACGTGCTGCCTTTCTGGAGCTGCACGGTGGCCAGGCCCTTGTGGCACCAGGGCGCCGTCTGCGGATTGACGAACAGGTGACGCTCACCGTCGGCGGTACAGATGCGGGCGCGAACCGCGTTCTGGCGGTCCTTGATGGCCGGCGCTGCCTTCTTCACTTTGCGGGTGAACTTCCAGCCGGCGGCCTTGAGCACGTCCTCAATCTCGGTGTAATCCGAGGCGTGGCCGTGCTTCTCGCCGGCCCGGCCCGCAGGGTCGCCGTAGATCAGCACGTGCTTGTTCTGGTGGTCCTTGTAGCGCTCGACGAACTCCAGGGCGCTCTGCCGACTGATGGCGCTCTCCAGCACGATCTCATCGAGCAGGTAGAGGTCATCGCCACGCCTGACGCCAATCGCGGACGACAACGGCGTGAAGTTCTGGTCGTGCATCCACAGCAGTTGCTCGTGAGGCTGGATGGCCTCGGCGGTGGCGTTCTCGGCGCCGTAGTCCTCATAGATCCGCCCGGTAGCCGTCTCGAACGAGGCCTCGAACTCCTGCAAATACTGCTTGCGACTCATCACCCGCCTGGCCGACTCGATCACGTCGGGCGGCAGGATGTCGGCGCTCTTCCAGTGGTACGCAGCCCACTCGGGGTCACCGCTGGTCAGCGCATACTGGTACAGCTCGTAGTAGTGGTTCAGACCGTCCGGCACGCCGATCAGCCAGCACCAGGCGCGATAGTCGGGGCGCTTAGGCGTGACGGTGTTCAGTGCCGGGAGGATGTTCGCCTCCCACGCCTCTGGCTTGATGTCGGCGATCTCGTCGATGACGCCGCCAGTCCAGGGGATGCCCTCGATGCGCTGCGGCTTGTCCAGGCCGATTATGTGTATCTCGGTTCCGTTGGGTAGGAAGATGACCGGCTGCGGGCTTACTCGCGGCGCCTTGGGGTGGCTGGCCGATAGCGTCATGGCGCACAGGTCGTCCCACCAGATCTTGCGGGCCTGGTCCTGCGTCGGCGCGGCGGCGAAGTACATCTCGTTGGAGTGCTTCATCGCCTGCTTAGCGAGATAGCGCTTGGCGCGCTCGGTCTTGCCGCTACGGCGCCCGGCAGGCACCACCTTGAAGCGCACCGGCTCATTGACCAGGCGCACCTGCTCGGGAATGTCCTTGAGCCCGTACCAGCGGTCGAGTTGTCGCTGGAGGGCAGGATTCATCCGGGTAGACTCTCCGCTAGCTTGGCGAGGGCGGCGGCCATGTCGTCGGAACCGCTGCCCTTCTCGGCCTCGAACGCCTTGACGCTGACATGCTTGCCGATCAGCTCAAGCGTCTTGAGCTTGTCGGGCCACTTGATCTTGCGCACGACGGTCATCACGTCGCCGGCCTGCATCTCATGCAGGTCGGCGGCGGTGATCGACTGGCGCCAGGCCTTGGGCCACTCCCTCACGGGGCGGACGTTGCCGGCGTCGTCGAGTATGTCAATTATGTCGAGCTGGTCGATGTCGTGCAGGCGGTGAAGCACATAGTCGGCATCGACTTGGGTGCGCTTCGCTCGCTCCTGCTGACGCTTCTCGATGGCTTGCTGGATGCTGACGTTTGCTAACAGGCGAGCGCCGGCAGCGTTGGCACCCTTTGCGCTATATCCGGCCTTAATGGCCGCCTGGCTGGCGTTGGGCTCCAGCAGGTACTCATCCACGAAACGAGACTGCCGGGCGGTCAGCTCGACAGCCCCTTTGGCAGTCTTGCTCATGATTGCCTCCTAGTTCGCATTGGTTGAACGCCCCGCCCGGCGGCCGTCTACGTGCCGGCGGATATGCCGGGCGCTCACCGATGCGCTTGCTGATCAGTAGCCAGGAGGCCCCTGGTCTTGAGCGATGGCGGCGATCAACAAAACCACAATCACGCTAACCGTCCACGCCAGCCATTCCGGGATTTCGATGATCATCACTTCCCCCTGATCGCGTCCATGAAGGTCTTACCGCCAGCGACACCCCGGGCGATCTTTTCCCCGGAGCGGCCGGCGATGTAGCCACCCACGCCCAGGGTCATGAGATCCCACATGCGCTCGGGCAGCTCGAGCTGCAGACCCGCGCCGAACATCGCCCCCAGATAGGGAGCGAGCAGGTAGTTGTTGGCGATGATGGCCACGATCACCAGCATCAGCAGCGGACGCCACGAGCGCTGAATCCAGCTCTCCCCGGTGGCTTCGGCCAGGATGATCTGCATCCGGGCCTTGATGGCCGAGTCGCGGGAGTCGATCAGGCGCGACTGGATCTGCTGCTTGAGGCGGTTGGCCTCGTCCTTATCGGTGACCGCCTGGTCGATGACGTCGAACAACGGGCCAGTGAGTGCGCCCACAGCCTTCTCGATCAGCCCGTTCATCGCTTGCCCCCTCTCACACGGTCAGCGGCTGCCATCAGGATCACGTCAATGGAGCGCGGACCAGCCCAGCCACACACGACGGCGACGGCAGTGGCCGGCCATCCTGATAGGTCGAGCCAGACATTGATGCCAGCAGCTAGGACGACCATTACTACTAGGGCGGGCAGGTCGAGCCACAGGCGTGGCGTTAGGAACTTCTCACGCTCGCCGCTCTTTACCTCGGCAGCGATCTTAGCGATCAGGCCCATAATCACCGCGCCGGCCGTCACAATGGCCAGCAACGCCTCTTGTAGCCATTCGGGGTCGTTGCGCCACGGCATCCGGCGCCTCCGTTTAGTCATTGGGTGTGCGAGCGGCCTCGGCAATGACGCGGGCCAGCTCATGTGCAAGCCCGCGCCTCCCAGCGAGATACGCGGCGAGGTCGTGCTTGCTGGTGAGAAAGAATGTTTCGAGGATGATGCCGCCGCCGTCGCTTACGAAGGCCAACCGGTGGTGCTGGCCCGAGTCTTCGGGCTTAGCGCCCCGATCGGGGATGCCTAGCACGTCGGCGGTCACTCGGCACAGACTGGAAGCCAGCGGGTAATCGCGCTCTTTCGAGAGCGTCTCTACGCCAGATGCCTGAGGGGTGCCGGCTGCGTTGCAGTGGATCTCCACGGCGATGTCCGCCTTGGCGGCGATCTTTGCCGCGGTACGCAGCGGCAGATTCTCGTCGCCATCACCGTCTGTCATATGGCGAATGCCCTGGGCCTTGAGGGCCTGGCTCAGTAGAGCGCGCAGCCCTATGGCAACATCGGCCTCGACATAGCCTTGCGCCACAGCACCAGGGTCAACGCTTGAGTGGCCGGCGCTGATCATCACCGTCTGCTGCTGTGGAGGCGCGGCCTTGATGGCGGCGACTTCATCAATCCATCGCACCATCGAGCACCTCGGGAATAAAACGCCCTCGCGATAAGGGCAGGTCAGGGAGAGACCAAAAGGGTGGCGCCCCTGTCTCAGGGCGAGGGTCATGGGCTCGCAGGACGCCAGAAACGACAGCGCCCCGGCGTATAGCCAAGGCGCGGAAAGCAAAAAGCCCCGCCGGTTGGGGCGAGGCTTCGATGTAATGAGCTGTTTGGGCGTAGCGCCGTCCAGCTTACAAATAAGAGTATTCGCTCACCCTCATTTAGTCAAGCCGCCTGACGCATTTCATCCCGCAGTGCCTTGTTCGCCTCACGGGCGGCATCGGCCACCGGCTGCATGGCCTCATCCTCGAGGTCGGCGAGGATGCGGCCTAGCGTCGACCACACTTGGTCCCAGCCATCCCGGCGCCAGTTGTCGCTGACGATCTTCACGCCCAGGAACTCACGGACGTAGAAGCACGCCTCTTTCGGCTCCCAGGGTGTCCGGCTGCCGTCCATGTCGTTGCGGTCCTGCATCATGCGTGCTTGGATCAGCGCCTCGATGCGCTCGCGCCGCGCCTTGCGATAGCTCGACCACTCTGACGTGGCGAGAATGAAGCGGGTCAGGATGGTGTCGGCCACGTCATCCAAGTACTGGTTGGCCGCCCCTGTATCGGCGAGACACAGCCAGTGACCCACGGCCGCCAGGGCAGGGGTGTCGCGCTCCATGCGGGTGATCACTGCATAGATCGGCTGGTAGTGGTCGTTGTAGCAGCCGCCAGACTTCGCCCCACTGGTCTGGACCTTGGCGCCGGCCTCGGCCAGATCGGCGCAGGCTTGGGTGCGGATACCCGACTCGAAGGCTTCGGCCCAAGCTACGCGCGGATTGTGGTCGATATAGCTCATGCCGCCCCCTTGCTCATCAGTTGACGCCCGTACTCGGCGAGACAGGCCGCATCGGCCATGCCGTCATGAGGGACGCGCTTGCGCCCCGGCGTTAAATCGATGGATGGATAGGCGCGACGCACGAACGAGATAGCCGCGTCCTTATCCTTGGTCGTGCCAGCCAGCACCGCCTTTTTCCAGGCCTGTGGCGTAACGAGGCGATAGGGGATGCCTAAAGCCTCACAGACGCCGATCACCAGCCCGAAGCCCATGCCGAATTTGAAGGTGCTGCTCACGCCTTGCTTGGGCATGGCGTGGACCTTCTCAATGATCACCACCTGAGGAGAGAGCTCCCGCAGGGTGGCGGCGATGGCGTGCCCGTCGATTTCCTTGCCAGTGAGCGGCATCGGAATGGCGCCGGCATGGCCTTCGCTGGCGAGGTGGGCGATGCCTCCTGTCTGCCCTGGGTCGATGCCTACGATCATCAGTCGCCCTCGCACTTGTGGAAATTCTGCGCCACCAATTCAGAGCCCGCTTCCCGAGAGGCTTCGATAAGCTCGATGACTCGATCCTCTCCGCCCGGCTCCATGCGCCTGTCTTCGTATTCGGCCACCGCCTTGGCCAGCCGGCGCCCCGCAGGGCTTGAGATGGTCATCATTGCTCAACCTCCCTCAGTGCCAGCTCAAGGCGGAACAACGCACAGCAGGCGGCATGCGCCAGGTGGTGTTCGCCGGTCTCAGTGTCGTGATGCTCGCCACGGCTGATGGCCAGGTCATGGCGCAGCCCGGCTGCCTGATAGCGGCGCTGGGCGTCGTCAACGTGCTGCCAGTTGCCCGGGGCATACTTCTCTGCGCCCGCAGTAAGCACTCGGCCAATGGCCTCCAGGGCGAGCGGCATGTCCGCCACCAGTAGATCCAGCCGTGGCTTCTCGGTGTCGAACTTGAGGCCAGTGGCGACAGGCGTGTCGATGTGCTCGCCATTCCGCGCCGAAGTTTTTATGGTGTGATGGTGCGCAGTGCAGCCGGCGGGATGCTTTGCTCCAGGCGAAGCCCCACACTCTGGGCAAAGGTAAGTTGTTCGCATTTCGCTCATGCAGACTCCCTCGCTTCGATGGTGACGAGCGCATGGGTCAGCGCCTCGCGTGTCTCAAGATCGCCGCCGAACTCAGCAAGTCCGGCGCGGATGGTCTGGCGCATCCAGCCCGGCTGCAGGGCGCGCAACTCGGCGCTGTCGTGGATGCGGCGGTGGCAGGTGTCGCCCGGTCCGTCGCAGACCGGCATCACCATGCTGTCGGGCGCCTTGAGGCCCATCCCGCTCATCCCCCACATGCCGATCAGGTGATGGGCGGCGTTGGCCGGGGCGCCGCACAGGCAGCAGGGCAAGGTGCGGACGAAGGCCAGGTACTCCGGGGAGCGCCAGCGGCAGTCGTTGGCCGCCTGGCGCCGCGGCGCGCTGCGCTTCTCCCGCTTGCGGTTCGTCGGCGCCTTGGTCTTGAGCTCGCTGCGATTCTGGATCGGGGCCTTGCGCTTGATCGGGCCTGATCGCTTCATTCATCGTCCTCCCACGGGTCGCCGAACATTTCCTCGCAGGTCTGCTCGAAGATGCAGTCCTGGCACAGCGCCTCGCCGTCATCGCTGACCGCCACTGCCGGCTCGTCACACTTCTCGCATTCGCCCAGGTCGAACATCACTCCGCCTCCCTGATCTGTTCGCCATCCATGCCCAGACGGGGCGTCAGCCCGCCGCCCGGGGCCTTGAGGTACTGGAGTCCGGTGCGGTGATCGGTCACGACCGCCACGCCGCTGCGACCATTGGGCGGGTCGCTGTCGTCCTTGGGCTTGCCGCCGGACAGCAGCGCCATCACCAAGACCACCACGAAGAACGCGGTGCCGAGCCCGAGGCCGAACTGGAGGCCTTCCAAGAACCACTTGCTCATCCATCCACCTCCTTCGCTTCTGCCAGCGCATCGAACAGCGCGTCGGCGATCAGGGCCAGCTCAACGATCTGCCAAACGACGAGCCCCATGCCGGCAGTGATGCCGGCAATGACGAGCCAGAATGGAATGCGCTTCATGCTGCCACCTCCCCAAACAGGTCGAATTGCTCTTCTCGAGCGGGGCGCTCGATCTCGCCATTCATCCAGCGACCCCAGGTCTTCGCATCGATCACCTGCCCCTCGTACACATGCCCTTTGCAGGCGTGGCAGTAGATGTGCTGCCGATCGCGCTGGCTGAAATCGCTGGTTTTGGTCGATTCGCACAGCTTGCATCCAGTCATGCCGCCCCCTTCGCTTCCGTCAGCGCATCGAAAAGCGCATCGGTAATCATCACCAACTCCACGGCCTGCCAAACAAAAAGACCCATGCCGGTGACAACTGCTGCCGCGCAGCACCAGAAAGCCATATTGCTCATGCCGCCTCCTTGTAGCTCTCGTAGGCCGCCAGCGCGGGCTCACTCCACTGCACGCCCAGCTCCACACCGGTCGCGTACAGGAACTCCACGAACTGGCTGGCCTCGGCCTTGCGGAACTTCTTCGTGCTGGGCCGGACGTAAACCGGCTCCTGGCTAACCCAGTCCCAAACCTTCTCACCGGGGTGGGCTAGCGGCGTGCCGGCATCTTCCATCTCGCGGGCGAACTGGTTCACCAGCACAGCCTTGACGCCCTCGGCAGAGAACGCTCGGAAGCACTGGCGGTGGATGTCACCGATCATGGCGTGGTAGCGCTCCTCTTGCCCCCGGCTCTTGCCCGGCCGCCGCAACACCACTTCAACGGCACCGTCTTGGAGCGCCTTGTTGACCATATCCCACACCGCTTTCATCTTGATGCGCACGCCGCCAAGGCCGTCGATTCGATAGGTCAGCTCCTTGCTCACAACAGCACCCCCTGAGGCTCTGGCGCACCGGTGCCAATCTCAAGCAAGTGACGCGGATAGCCGCTGCTGCGGTCCGTTTCAGTGCTGACGACATGCCCCATCTCGATCAGCTCGTTGACTCGACCGCACACAGACTGCAAGGGCAGGTCGGTGAGCGTGGCGATGTCGTGGCGGGTGACAGGGGCCATGGCCTCGATGGTTTGCAGCACCAGGGCCTGCTGATAGCCCAGGGCGCCGCTGCTGATGTGGTCGGCGTAAGCCTCGCGTGATGTTGTGGCGATCATGCGGCGTCCTCCCTGTCGTCTTCGCTGGGATGCACGGTCTCCAGCACCTGGCGGCCGTAGCTGTCATGTTTGTGGGCAACGATCATGTCGACGCCCCGATTGATGACGCACTGCGGCCAGCCGGTCATATCGGCGAGGTACTGCGCCTCACTGATGGCGGCAGCCGGGTCGGTGAATCCGCTCATGCCGCCACTCCCCATGTCAGCCATTGACGAACCCGCGACACTGCACTCGGCCTAGCCAGCGCCTTGAGGTCGGTGATGGTGTAGACGTAGCGATGGCGGCCACGGCGGCACTCGGCCAGATCGTCGCCTACCTGCTTGTCGACGGTGATGCCGCGCTCGGCGAGGCGCTCAAGCTCTTGTGTGGTGAAGTTCATGCGGCACTCCTCCTGCGCTGCTCCCAGCCCTTGGCTACGGCACGCGAGCGCCGCTCACCGATGCGCTTGACCCAGCCTGCATGTACGCCAGCCGGCAGGTGCAGGCGAATCACGTAGCGCACCCAGTCGGCACTGACCGGAACGCCGTGCTGGGCATGGATCGCGCGGGCAATCTCGGGGCCTGTGTAATCCAGCACCACGAGGTCATATACGTCGTCGTGCATGGCGCGGTCGTAGCAGTGGCGTCCGTACTGGTCGTGAGCCTTGAGGCCGAGCTGATAGGCCACGCTGCGCACGGCAGCCGGTGAGCGGGGCGTGCCGGGCTTCTCTCGGGCGATGCGGGGCGGCGTCCACCCCGGCAGCTCGTAGTGGTCGGCGAGGAAGTCCAGCTCTTCGCGGCTCCAGGCGATGGCTTTAGGCATGGTTCACCCCCTGGCCGATTTCGCGGCGCGCTGACTCCCAATCGAAGACCATCAACTTCGAGCACTCACGAAGACGATCCACGACGCGCTCGCCCATCCACTGCCCGAGCTCGGCGGGCTGCACGTTGGAGACGACGATGGTCGGCATGCACTGCTCGTACCGCTCGTTCATGACGTCGAACAGGTAATTCAGCTCGGCATCGCTACCGAAGGACACGCCGATCTCATCCAGCACCAGGAGCGCGGGTTTCGTGAACGCCTCAATGGCCTGTGATTCGGATTCCTCGCTGCGCCCGTAGGTATCCTTGATGCGCCGGAACATGCGGGCCGCCGTGGTGTACAGGCCGGGCATCCGGTGCTGGCTGATAATCGCGTTCAGGGTGGCCACGGCAAGGTGTGTCTTGCCGGTACCGGGATTGCCCAGCAGCATCATCCCTTCGCCGGCCTCAAGGTGGCTCTGGAAGTCATCGGCGTATGCGCGGCACTTGGCCAGATACTTGCGCTGCTGATCGGAATCGGCGCGGTAGGTATCGAAGGTCTTGTTGGCAAAACGCGGTGGCAGGCAAGCGTAGCCGACCATTTTCTCCATCCGCCTTTGCGCTGCTTCTTGGCGTATGGCGGCAAACTCGGCATCCCTATCGCGCTCGACCTTTTCCGCTGAACACTTGGGGCACTTGGTCCAATCGTTTACGCCGCCAAGCGTGATGAAGGTCGATTCATAAGCGCCATGCGTTTCGCAGGCGTCCTGGCGCGTCTCGGCGTTAATCACGCTGTCCATCAGGCTGTTAGAACTCATAGGTGCCGTCTCCCTTGGCAACGAGGCTGGAGGTGTCGGGTGCTTCGAGGCCTGAATGGCGGCCAGGGGTTTGGCGAGAGGGCCGGCGCTGCTGATGCTCTGCCTTGACCTGCTTGGTTAACTGATCCCACTTGGCGCGCAGTTTGGCGGGGGAGAGGATTACCCCAGACCAAAACTGATGTTTGGCAGTCCAGGCGATCAGGTAGCGGATCTGCTCGACGGTGCGGCCATCCCGTTCGCGCATAAGGCGGAACTCGTTGGCCCAGGTGGTGGGGTTGTGCTTCACCGGGGCGTCGAGGTCGGCACTCACTGCGGCGACCATCTCTGTGACCAGCTCGTGGTCAACTTCCTCGCCCCACTTGCGACGCTTCGGCTTGCACGACGTATCGTTAGAACCTTTAGGTTCTAATCTGTCTGTAGTGTCTGTATTTGTGTCCCCATCTTGGGGACGTTTTTCGTCCCCATCTTGGGGTCGATGACCCCAACTTGGCGCAGGCTGCTGTTTTGGGGACACCCGGGATTTCTGAGTCGAGAAATCCCACTCGTCGGTGTGCGTGTTGATGCCGATCGGGGCTTGTGAGCCCCCGTCACGACGAAGCACTTTCTTGGCGAGCAGGCTGTTCACGGCTTCACTGCAACGCTTGGGCGTCAGGCCGGTCATCTTGGCCAGGACGCTTTGTGAGAGGCGCGCAGAGGAGCGATCCCACCCGAAGGTGGCCCGCTCTACTGCTCGAACGATGCGGGCCTCTCTGCTCGTCAGAGGGGCCTTGCACAGCGCCTCCACGAGAGCGTTGGCAGTGCGGACGTATCCGTCTTCCAACTGTGCCCCCTTGGCCTCGGGCTCAGGGGCTTCCCGAGCCTGAAAGCGCTCATGATCTGAGATGCGAGCGAGATTGCTCATGCCGCCACCTCCAGCCCGATGATGCCGAGCAGGCCGGAGAAGCGGTCGCGGTAGTAGTGCGGCTGCGTCTCGCGCGGGGATTGCGGGCTCACGACATTCTTGCCGTAGTCCAGCCCGGCCTCGGTGAGGCACCAGAAGCCCTTGGTGTTGCCGACGCGATCCTTGCGCTTACGGCGCTCAAGGATGCCGGCTTCGTGGAGCATCTGGTTCACGGCTGCCGCTGAATGGCTCAGGCCGTAATCGCGCAGCAGTTGGGTCAGGCTGGCGGTATCCATGGCGCCAATGTGGCCCGGGGCGCTGTCCTCGGTGTAGTCGGGCAGGAACGAGGTGTCGGCGCCCACGGCCTGCCCAGCCTTGCGGAGCATGACGACCTTGCCGGAGTCGGAGGCGCGCAGCAGGTTGGCGGCGCACTCAACCAGGGCCATGGTGGCCGGGACGTTGGCGGCCTCGACGCCGGGCGCCTGATACTGGCCGGTCTTGCGGATCGACGGCAGCACTTCCTCGAAAACCCATGCTTCGAAGCGCTCAGCACTCGGAAGGGCGCTCTTCACGATCAGGCGGTATACGTCCGACTCGCGAATCACCGAGTAGTAACCACCACCCTGTTTCGGGGTAGTGGTTGCGCGCTTGCAGTGACGGCTTACGGCGTTCTCGGGCTTGGCATAACCCAGTGCCCGGGCCACGTCGCTGGCCACAAACATCGGCTCGCCGTCGTCGGCCTGGATAACGCGGACCTGTTGGCTATCGAAGTTGAACGGTTGGATTGATTGCATTACGCTTACCTCATCACTGAGTTGATACATGAAGCCCCGGATTTGGTTGGTAGCCGCCCGGGGCTTCCTCGTTTCAGTCGCCCACAACCTGGAGCGACGGCTTCATCACGCGCTGCTTGATCAGCTCTCGCGTCCCCATCAACGCCGCGATGGCGTTGTCGATGTCCTTGAGCGCTTCCGGCGCCGCCTCGGCGTCGTCTTCGTCCAGCACGCCGTCTTCCAGCAAGCCGGTATATGAGCCCATCATTTCGCCCGTCTCGCGGCTGACAGCGCCCAGGGCGGCGAAGGCGCAGGCCGGGGTCTCACCCTGGCGAGGGCGGCGAACGCCCAGGAATCCATGGCGACGGGCCAGCTCGACGCGATTCTCGGTGTCGCCCAACTCCTCAAGCGCTGCCATCCACGGCTCTTCCAGCCAGGCTGGAAATTCCACCGCACCGCCGGCCCAACGCTGAACGCGCTTGTTCCAGCTCATGACCGCGTGGTCGTACTCCTCGCTGACCTCGGTGAATGAGGCCAGGCAGGGCATGTCTTCGGTCTTGGCCGGGCATAAGGCGTGCGCCAGAGAATTCAGCGTGCGGGCGAATCGCTCGACTGATACGCCGCGCTGCTCCTTGAGCTGGCCGAGTGCGTCGCGGAGGAGGGCGTCTCGGCTGGGGTGTCTGGTGCTGGACGTGGGCATATGGATCGCCTGTCTCTAATCTGTGGGTGTGGTCAGGCGGCAACGCCGGCCAGGCCGGGGCAGAGGTCAACCGCCAGGATTTTTCCTTCGGTAGCCTTCTCGGCTTTCATGGCGTGCAGCGCGGACATGCCGTGCTTCCCGCTGACCCAGCCAGAAACGCTTGCCTGGCTGACGCCCAGCGCCTCTGCCGTGCGCTCTTGGGTGCCGAAGTGCTTGATGAGTCGGGAAATAGGAGTTTCCATGCTGCTCGCCTTGGAAAAAAGGAATACCTATACTTTAGAGACAGGAAGTCCTTTTTGCAACGCTATAGGTGCGCCTATATCTTTCGGTGTCATGAGCATCGGAGATCGGGTGCGCCGGGCCCGCAAGAAAGCCGGCTTAACCCAGAAAGAGCTGGGGGATGCGGTCGGCGTGAAGCAGGCCACCATATCGGGGCTTGAGAAGGGAGATTCCCGCTCGAGCGCCTACCTCGTGCAGATCGCCCGGGTGTGCGGTGTGAATGCCGACTGGCTGGCCACCGGCAACGGCGAGATGGAGGGCAGCGTCACCCCGCACCCCGCTATGCTCGAATCGAACGTGGCGCCGCCTCCGAAGCTAGAAGGCTATGTGCCGGTGATCTCCTGGGTGCAGGCGGGGTCGTGGACCGAGGTCTGCAACGTCGATGCGGTCAGCGAGGAGATGGTGCCCAGGCCGCCCGGCAGTTCAGACCGGACCTTCGCGCTCCGGGTGAAGGGGCAGTCCATGGTGCCGAAGTACGAGCCCGGGCTGATCATCTACGTTGACCCCGAGGTGCTGCCGTTCGACGGCGACGACGTGGTGGCCGTGCTCACCGAGAGCAACGAGGCCACGTTCAAGCAGTTCGTCGAGGAGCCCGGGATCGAGAAGATGCTCAAGGCCCGCAACCCGGCGTGGCCAGACCCTTACATCTCGATCAACGGTAACTGTCAGATCATCGGCGTGGTGATCGGCTCGCTGTGGCTGAGGCAGCCGAGGGCGTAGTCGTCATAACCAAGCATTTTGGCGGGAGAAATCGATTGGCGACTAAAGAAGAGAGGGACAAGGAGTGGGAGGAAGAGAAGGTCAGTCGTAGCGAAATGCTGACTCTCATGCTCCCGCTGGTGCTGTCCTCGGCATCTCTAAACAAGTGCGTCACCAAGATGGCTAGGGCCATGATGGAAAGCGAGGACGAGGAGCTCAAGATCGCGGGCGCCAAGTCTCTATACCTCGCCGATGACGCGATGACCGAGCTGCGCGAGTTCCAGACCAAATTCCAAGAACTGGCAGATAGTGCCGATGTCGAAGAAGGGAGTGGAGATGGAACACCCTCTCAATCTCGTTGACCTAGGCCTGAGGGAGTTGAATAGGGCGCTTGGCTCCATGCCTCAGCGCGAGCACGTCCGAAGCGAAAGCCTGCGCGAGCGCATCGAACACCTCGACCTTGAGGATGACAGTCCCGCCGCCGGGCGTCATAATCAAGGACAGCCACCCATCCAGGAGGGGGATATGGCGGAACGTCTGACCAATCTCGAGAGCCAAGTGAGCCAGCTCCGCGTGGACATGGCCGAGGTTCGCACCAAGGTTGCGCACATTGAGAAGAGCATGCTGACGAAAGGCATGGCCGCCATGTGCGCCCTGGGCGTCGTCCTGACTATCCTCGGCGGCGGCTGGTGGATCGTCCAGCAGTACCTGTCCCCGCTGCTCAAGGCCGCCGGGTCTAGCTAAAAGCCCGCCCGCACCCTGTCCAATAACCCGCCCATCGAGGCGGGTTTTCTGTATCCGCCCACCTGATCCCGCCCTGAGCGGGATTTTTTTTGCCTGCTGATACAGGCAAATCAGTCACATAACGGTCGGCCGGCAAAAAATATAGGAAAGACTGTTGACCATGAAAATAGGTATGCCTATATTTGGAGTCGTCGAAGGGCACAGCGCCCCACCGACCCGGAGGCTGACCGGACAACAGCCAGCTCATTAACAATCCGACATGCCTCCCGCTGGCTTTGTAAGCGGGCACCAACCGGCCAGTGCCGGGTCGGTGGACGAGGCCACCCAAGTGGAGCCAGGCCCTCAGCGTTGAGGGTAGGTGTCGGGGTTGGCGCCCCGGGCAGAGAGCGATGCCCAGCCTCGTTATCGAAGCAAGACACCTCGCCGGGTGTGCCACTACCAGCTAGGGCACAAGGGCTGTACGCCCGGCGCTGTAATAGCCCTGTGAAACGCGGCAATGCGATTGAGCCGCGCAGGAGGGAAGCCCGACGCCCAATCAATGACGAAGCCGGATCGCCTGCCATCGCAAGCGGGTGTGAAGGAGCGGGGCCGCCAGCGCTGATCACTGGCGGCGCGCCCATTGCCGAGGCAGTGGGCATCCACCAGGCCATTCAGTGAGTGGGTTGGTGGATGACAACGGAAAGGAGACATCAATGCCATCACCGATTATGAAGTTCTTCGCCTACAAACACCTGCCGGAGCGCTTGCAGGTGGTCAGCAAGCCGATTGGCGAACTTGCCGCATCAATGGATACCCAGTTGCCCGATTGCGCAGAAAAGAGCGCCGGGCTACGCAAGCTCCTTGAGGCAAAAGACGCGCTGGTTCGGGCTCAGCTTGAAGTCAAGGAGGAGGGGTAATGCAGCCGTATAGAGAGAGCCTTCCTATAGGGGAGGTCGAGGCAGTCGCCACGGATGCCGTGGGCCAAACGGCAGCAAGGATGTTCAATGATGGCGCTGATGAGGTTCGCGTCACAAAACTGCGCGGCGCCGGTTACACCCGAAAAATGCCGGGCAAGAAGAAGAAAAGGAAGCGCAAGTAGAAACGCTGGCCACTGAGCGAATCAGTGGTCATCGGAGAGGGCTGAATGCGCAGGCTGATGCGCGTGGAGCGAAGCGGTGACGGGCTCCTAGGCCGGTGACGCCAAGCTTTTGAGTGGGCCACTAAGGCAGTTGGCAGGGCTCAAAACCCTGAGAGTCGGGTTCGATTCCCGCGCTGCATGCCGGAGATCAGCACCGGCCAGCCCTCTCGGATGCACAACGACAGGAGAGCACGATGGATAACGGATGGATCAGCGTAGAGGATCGGCTGCCGGAGAAGGGTGATTGGTATCTAGTGGCTGTCCCGTCACCGCTTCAGTCCGGCGAAAGGATCTCAACCATGGCGTTTTTGGACGCAGTGGAAGATGGCGAGCCGCTGGCCTGGTTGGCTCACAACGACGCCGATTCCGATGAATGGGAATGCGTCACCCACTGGATGCCGCTCCCGGCACCACCCCACACCGCGCCCCGGGCGTAGAGGAGGAGAGATGAGCAAACAAGAACGCCAGTTTTTGACCGTTGGCATAGAGCTGGCACCAGGCGAGCCAATGCCGGCATTTGTGCAAAATCTGTTCGACAGGATGCGTGAATACCCAGATATGAAAGACGGGGCAGGCGTTTTCGCCGCCTCATGGACCAACGTGTTCGATGAGCGTGATCGGCTTGAAGATCAGCTTTCCGACAACTGCTAGCACCACGCAACCCGCCGCGTTAGTGCGGATAGCCAGCCCGTTCGGCTGAGAATAGAGCGGGCATCGGAGAGGGTTGAATGCGCAGGCTGATGTGCAGTGATGTTGATGTGGCAAGCCTCTCAGAGAAGCTTCAACAAGCGCATAGGGTTACGGCCACGACCTATGCAAGCCGGAGATCAGCACCGGCCAGCCCTCTCCGATGCGGCCGTCACCGCATCACACAACCATTCACTCGATTAGATGATGAGGGGTGTGTTGTTTCTGATAGCCGGCGCTGGCAGCGGCCAATCTGCCAGCACGAATAATCCCTGCCTTGCCCTCTCCGGAGGGCTTTTTCTGAGAGCACTCCCGTTGATCCAGGCCGATCCCAGCACGGCTGAGCCCCCGTGCGCGTGAGTGTTCCCAAAAACAAACAGGAGGTGTTTATGAAAAACGCAGATATGCCGGCAATGCCGCAGCAGCGCGAGTGGCAGGACGACATGGAGGCTCACGTAGCCAATTCGCATATAGGCGCTCCGCCCATCGAAGGGTCCGGCCTCACCAAGCGAGAGCACATCGCCGCCATGGCGATGCAGGGGTTGCTGGCATCAGACGAGGGTGGCGGATTGAGCAGGGATACCTGCGTGAAGCTGGCGGTCGATCACGCCGACGCTCTGCTTGCTGAGCTTAAAGAGAGGTCGTCATGACAACCGACAAGAGCGTGACCCCGACAACCAAACAGCAGAGCCGGTCCCTCAACGACCAGCGCGCGGCGAGTATCTATGCCTGCCGCAGCAAGATCGACCAGAAACACGCCGACATGAAGCTCAAGCGCCAGCTACGAGAGGTTTGGTCATGACTACAGCAGATGTCGCCCGGTTCCGCATGGGCGTTAACCAGCCGCCGATCATCGCCGATGAGTGCGCCAACCACATCATCACGAATGAAGCTCGGCGCAATCAGTGGCGCCGCCAGAAATACCTGCACCGGTTGGACATGCACAACCGTGGCCAGCGCCCGCCCGTCGAGCTTTGGAGGGCGCCATGAATACCGACATCGCGGCCAAGGCCAGGGAGTTGCAGCGCCTGATTGACGCTGCCGACGAAACGGGGCGAGCGACCACCATCATGTTCAACAACCGCCGCATGTACCGGGTCGAGGTCACGCCGCTGACCGACGCCGAGCAAGCCAAGGAGACGATCAATGAATCTATCTGAGTGGGCAAAGCACAGCGACGCCATCGAGGATGCGCGGGATGGCGAGAACAGGGGTCTGGTCAGCCGGGCCATTGAGTGGGCAATCAAGAATGACCGGCTAGAGATGGATGAGTTGGATTATGCCCTGGCTCGCGTGTTCTTCACCGGGGGCAACGGCAACGCACCGGCCTGCGAAACCAACAGGGCTATCGAGATCATCCTCGATGCCTATCTGAACGAGCATCGCCAGGAGGCCGCATGAATCGGAAATCACTCACACAGCAGCATCTGCGTCGCCACCCCGAGAAGCTTGAGCGCTTTGATCGGGTCCGCATTTGGTCGGGCGAGTGGCGGCTATGGTGGCGCCCCAACGCCGCAGGCTATACAGCCAATCGCGACGAGGCCGGCGTCTATAGCGCCAAAGAGGCTTGGCGTTGCGTGGCCCACTGTGGATCCGAGAAAAAGATCACCCTGGAGGCCGCATGAGCGCAGCCATCGACATCAACAGCACCCGCCAATACTGGCCGCAATTCGACAGCGACCGCCCGATCACTCCACTAGAAGCGCTCAAGGGTGGTGATGAGATCGCGTCGACGGCATTCGCTGACTGGATGGCCGACGACGAGCAACGCGACGAGCTACACGACCTGCTGAGCTACCTGGGTGATAACGACGTCGTGCAGAAGCTGGCAGAGAAGTGGGCAAAGGAGGCGGTATGAGCGAGCAACCCACTCCGGTCTACCCGGAATACCACAAGGAAGGCGTGCGCTTTCAGCTCTACAGCGACGGCACTGTCATGGCTCGGACCAAAGACCTGGAGCCGCGAGAAGTCGGGAAGCTGTCAGTCAGTGGCGAGAATCGCCCATGGATACCGGCGCACAAGAACTTCAATAGCCTGTGCCGGCAGATGTTCCGGGAAGGCGATGTTGACGACCTGGCGGCCGAGCAGCGCCGCATTTCGGATGCCCGTGGCATGAAGCGTAAGGCCGGCGAGGATCTGTACGAGGCGCTCGACGAACTGCTTTCAGCTGTAGAGCGGAGCGTGTGCGAAGGCAGCGGTTCAGCGCAGGACAAGGCGCGCGCCGCCCTGGCCAAAGCCCGCGGCAAGAATTGAAAAGGCCCTGTCCAGTGTGGAGCTGGGCAGGGCCGGATGATCCACACGAAGGAATCACTACGGAGAGTAGCACATGAGCGCACTCACACGACAAGGCAGCAACGGCTTTGCCATGCAGCCGCAGAGCCTAGACGAGGCCATGCGCCTCGCGAGCATGTTGGCCCATAGCAATATGGTACCCAAGGCCTACCAGAGCAAGGAGCAGGACACCCTGGTGGCGATGATGATGGGCTCCGAGCTGGGCCTGAACCCCATCCAATCACTGCAGAACATCGCGGTGATCAACGGCAAGCCGGCCATCTATGGCGATGCCCTCCTCGCCCTGGTGCAAAGCCATCCCCGCTTCGGCGGGCACGAAGAGAGTTTTGACGATGCCAGCATGACCGCCACCTGCACCGTGTGGCGCAAGGGGGATGGCAACTCCCATACCGTCACGTTCAGCCAGGCCGACGCCGAGAAGGCCCAGCTATGGGGCAAGCAAGGCCCCTGGCAGACCTACCCAAAACGAATGCTGATGTGGCGCGCCCGCGGCTACGCCCTCCGCGACAAGTTCGCCGACGCCCTGGGCGGCCTGATCACTGTCGAGGAGGCGCGCGACATCCCCGAGGAGCGCGACGTCACTCCGCAGCGCCCGGCGCGTCAGGAGCCGACAGCCCTCCCCCATTACCCGGCCGAGTCGTTCGACGCCAACCTCCCGAAATGGCGCGACGCCATCGAGGCCGGCAAAGCAACGCCCGACCAGATTATCGCCAAGGTCAGCAGCAAGGCACCACTGACTGACGAGCAGAAAAAGCAGATCAAGAACATCGTTCAGGAGGCCGCATGATCACGCACACCGTTCGCCAAGGCACTGAGGACTGGCACGCCCTGCGCGCTAACCACTTCACCGCCAGCGAAGCCCCGGCGATGGCTGGGGTCAGCAAGTACACCACCCGCGCCGAGCTGCTCAAGCAGAAATACAGCGGCGAGATCCCTGAGGTCAGCGCCGCCCAGCAGCGCCTGTTCGACAAAGGCCACGCTGCCGAGGCAGCTGCCCGCCCTCTCGCCGAGGAGATCATCGGCGAGGAGCTCTACCCAGTCACCGGGACCAGCGATGAGAACCCACACCTGCTGGCCAGCCTGGACGGCTGCACCCTGCTCGAGGACGTCATCTGGGAGTGCAAGCTTTGGAACCAGGGGCTGGTCGCCGCCGTACAGGCCGAAGACTTGCCCGAGCATTACAAGGTGCAGATGGATCAGCAGCTGCTGGTCTCGGGAGCCGAGAAGTGCCTGTTCATGTGCACCGATGGCACGCCGGAGAACACCGTGCACTGCTGGTATCACCCGGACGAGACGCGCTTCCAGCGCCTGCTCGCCGGCTGGGAGCAGTTCCGAGAGGATCTGGCCGACTATCAGCCCACCGAGCAGACGGTCGCGCCCCAGGGCGAAGCCCCCGAAGCGCTGCCGACGCTCAACATCGCACTGGACGGCGCCGTCACCGCCAGCAACCTTCCCGATTTCAAGGCTCGCGCTCTGGCCATGATCAAGGGCATCAAGACGACGCTCAGCACCGACAAGGACTTCGCCGATGCCGAGTCCACGGTCAAGTTCCTCGACAAGGGCGAAAAGCAGCTCAAGGCCAGTAAGCAGGCGGCGCTTGAGCAGACCGCCAGCATTGCCGAGGTCTTCGCCACCATCGACGAGCTGACCGAGACCATGCGCCAGAAGCGCCTTCACCTGAACAAGCTGGTGAAGGCCGAGAAGGAGAACCGCCGCAACGAGATCCTGCGCCAGGCCGAGCAGGCCTATGACGCCCACCTCGAGCGCATCGAGAAGGAGCTGGAGGCGGCATGTCGCTGGCCGATCCACTTCCCTGCGCCGAACCCCGGCATCATCGCGGCCATGAAAGGCAAGCGCACCATGGCCAGTCTTCAGGATGCCGCCGACACCGCTGTCGCCAACGGAAAGATACAGGCCGACGAGGTGGCACGTCAGGTGCAGGCCAGCATCGACGTCCTCAAGCAGGAGGCCGATGGCTTCGAATCCCTGTTCGCCGATGGCGGTCAACTTGTCTGCAACAAGGCAGCCGACGACCTCCGTAACCTAGCCCGGTCGCGCATCGCCGACCACAAAGCAGCCGAGGAGAAACGGCTGGAGGCCGAGCGCGAGCGGATCCGCCAGGAGGAGGAAGCCAAGGCGAAGGCCGAGGCCGAGCGGCAGGCCCAGCAGGAGAAGCCTCAAGAGCCGGAGCATATCGGCGTCGATCCCGCCCAGCCGGGCACTGACCGCACCGTCCGCCAGACGATCGACACCACCCGAATCAGCCAGGCCGCCGACCACTTCCAGCGTGGCAGCGACATCGCCCGGCCGGAGAAGGTCGAGATCCCCCGCAAGGAGTACGACCGCCTGCTGGTAGCTGAGGCCAAGCTCGACGCCCTGCTGGATGCCGGCGTAGAGAAGTGGAGCGGCTACCGCAACGCATTGGCTTCGCTCGAGGCCGCCTGACCACCCACCCTGGGCCGGCAGGCCCCGCCATTGGAGGACACCGGGATGATCGACCTTTCCCCCGAAGACATAGAACAACGGGTGGCCGAGCTGCGCGCCGAAAACCAGCGGCTCAACTCGCGGCTCAGGGAAGAAGAAATCTCACACAACAACACCCTGATTGAACGGGATCGGGCTGAAGCCGCTGCCGACAAACTGAGCTTCGCAGTAATGGGCATCACCGGCCGAGATGTGGGTGAGCACTCAAGCGCCCACTGCCCTTGGGAAGCAGCCATTCAGCATGCCGGCGAGTACGCCAGCCAACTTAGGAGCCTGCTGATCGCGTGCAATACGGCTGTCCGTAGTTTCGAGGCGGCTGATCGCGCGACTGACGCGGATCGCCTTCGTACCGCACTAGGCCGCTGGGCTGAAGGAAAGGAAGAGGAGTCCTGACATGTGGTTCAAGCACCTTCACCTATACCGGCTGCATGAGCAGTCAGGCGTCAGCGTCGCCGAGCTCGACGACCAGCTGGCCGAGCAAGCCATACGGCCCATGGGCGGTAGCGAAGCCCGGCGACTGGGCTGGCGGACGCCAGGCGGCCGAAACAGCGAGCGATTCGTCCACGAGATTCAGGGCCATCGGCTGCTGTCAGTCCTGCGTCAGGAACGTCATCTGCCGACAAGCGTGGTGAGCGAGGAAGTCGAGGAGCGCCGTGCCGATCGCGAGGCCGCCAACAATCGCCCCCTTTCACGCCATGAGGTACGGATCATCAAGGAACAGGTCTACGAGGAGCTACTGCCTCGGGCCTTCATCAAGAGCCAGAAGATCGATGTGTGGTGGGACACGCGACGCCACCTGATCGGCATCAATACCTCGAGCCGCGCCCGCGCCGAGGAGGCTCTAGATCTGCTGCGCATGACACTGGGAAGCCTCAAGGTCACGCCTCTGGCCACCCAGGCCTTGCCGATCCGCGCTATGACGTCGTGGATCAAGGAGGCCGGCAACCGCCCTGCCGGGCTGATCATCGGCGACAAGGTCGAGCTCAAAGCTCAAGGCGACGACGGCGTGCTCGGGGCTCGTCAGGTCGATCTGGATAGCGACGAGATCCAGCAGCTGCTCGAGAGCGGGCGCCAGGCGCACAAGCTCGCGATCCACATCGATGAGCGGCTCGACCTGGTGCTGCACGGCGACCTCGCCCTCAAGTCACTGCGTTTCTCCGATGCGCTGCTCGATGAAGCCAACCAGGCCGACGATGGCGACGACGCCATCCTGCGCATGGAGGCCGACTTCGTGCTGATGGCACAGACCCTGGCCGAGGTCGTTGAACGACTGACCGGCTGGCTGGGTGGCGAGGCGACGTCACCCGCACCACTGCTCGACAACCTACCTCACGATAACCAGGGCCTGGCAGTACCTACCGAGCCCGTCACCGCATAAGGAGCCCACCATGCCACGTGGTGTAAACAAGGTCATCCTCATCGGCAACCTGGGCCAGGACCCGGAAGTGCGCTTCCTGCCGTCCGGTAACCCGGTTGCCAACCTGCGCATCGCCACCACCGACAGCTGGACCGATCGCCAGAGCGGTCAGCGTCAGGAGCGCACCGAGTGGCATACGGTGGTGCTGTTCAACAAGCTCGCCGAGATCGCCCAGCAGTACGTCAAGAAAGGTTCGCGGATCTACATCGAGGGCAAACTCCAGACCCGCAAGTGGCAGGGTCAGGACGGTCAGGATCGCTACTCCACCGAGATCGTCGGCAACGACATGCAGATGCTCGACTCGCGGAGCGGCGACCAGGGCGGTGGCTATCAGCAGCCGCCTCAGCAGCAGGCACCACAGGGCGCACCCGGCCAATACCAGCAGCCGCCGCAAGGGCGAGGCCAGCAGGGCTATCAGCAACCTCCTCAACGACCGCCTCAGCAGGGCAACAACTACGGCGCACCCAATCCGGGTGGATTCGACGACGATATGGATTCATCTATTCCATTCTAGTAAAGGAGAAATTCATGCCAATCACCGAACCCGCAGCCGTAGAGCGCGACGACATGGGGTGCTGGACTCACCCCGACCTGCCCGTATACGAGGAGGGCGACACACCGAAGGAAACGGTCGAGCAGTGGAGTCGGCGCGTCGGCATAGAGATCCACCGAGTCGATGCCGAGGACGACATGGACGAGGAGGCGTTCGAGGCGGTGTGCGATGGCGGGGGCTGCCTGAGCTGGGAGCCCTCAAAACCCGCTGGCGACGGCTGGCACCTGATCGCTATCAAAGACACCGAGGACGGCCCGATGGCCTGGTGGGCGCGGCCCGTTAAGGAGGCTGCATGAGCATGATGCTCGCAGTCGCCCAGATGATCGCCAGCACCGCCCGCGACTGGTCGGTGGCTGAAACCCTTGCCGAGCCCTTGCCACCCCAGCCGATACCCAGCGCCAAGGGTGGTAGCGTCAAGCGCCACCAGCGCGCCGCGGCAAAGACCAGGGCCCGGCGACGGGCGCGACGACTCAAGCACTACTAGGCCCCGCCACTGAGCGGGGTTTTTCATGCCAAGGAGACCCTATGCGATACGGCAGCGTTTGCTCGGGAATAGAGGCCGCCAGCGTGGCGTGGGAGCCGCTCGGCTGGTCGCCGCAGTTCTTCTCGGAGATCGAGCCCTTCCCGTCGGCCGTGCTCGCCCATCACTGGCCCGACGTCCCCAACCTGGGCGACATGACCAAGTTCAAGGAGTGGCCCGATGCAGCTATCGATGTTCTCGTCGGAGGAACCCCGTGCCAGTCATTCAGCGTCGCCGGACTGCGCCGAGGACTGGATGATCCGCGTGGCAACCTCGCGCTCACCTTTCTTGCCATTGCTGACCAATATTGCCCCCGCTGGGTGGTATGGGAGAACGTCCCCGGCGTCCTGTCGAGCAACGGAGGACGGGATTTTGGCGCCTTCCTCGGGGGGTTGGTCAAACTCGGGTATGGGTTCAGCTACCGAGTGCTTGACGCTCAGTACTTCGGAGTGGCCCAGCGACGCCGCCGTGTGTTCGTTGTCGGCCATCTTGGAGACTGGCGGCGTGCCGCAGCGGTACTTTTTGAGCGCGAAAGCCTGTCGGGGCATCCTCCGCCGCGCCGAGGCCAGGGGAAAGACGCTGCCGCCGATGCTGAATGCGGCACTGACGCAGCAGGCACGCTCCGAGCCAGCGACGGAGGAAGCTGCGTAGATCAGGCTATGGCCGGGCACGTCGTCCCGTATCGGCTGGTCGAGTTTGGCCAGTACGCCCAGGACGGACTGGCGTCGCCTCTCCTGGCGAGAGGCCACAAGGACGCATCCGACCTAGTGGCTCAAACGGTTACCGGCGACATCACCCACGCCCTGAATACCGCCAATAACGGCAAGGGATGCAGCGAGGACGGCACCGGGCGCGGCGTCCCCACCATCGCCTTCACTGCCAAGGACTATGGCGCCGACGCCCAGGCCGACCTATCGCCCACCCTACGCGCCGGCGGTCATGCCGACAGTCACGCGAATGCCGGCGTGATGCCGGCCGTCTGCTTTGCCCAGAACAGTCGCAGCGAGGTGCGCCAGGTTGGCGGCGATGGGCAGATCACCGGCGCCATTGCTGCCGACCACGGCGTCCAACAGCAGCACTACGTGGCCCAGCCCGTGGCATTCCAGCCCGGCAATCTTCGCCGTGGCGCTGGGGCGCCACCCAGCGGTGATGCATTTCCCACAGTCAAGGCCGGTCACGGCCGAGGCCTGAGCGACCAGTTCCCGCATGTCTGCCAATCAACCGCCGACACACTGACCAGCAACTGGCACAAGTTCGGCGGCGCCAAGGCCGGCAAAGAAGCTGGCGTTCTCAACCCCGTCTTCCAGGGGCTGCGCGTCCGCCGCCTGATGCCGGTAGAGTGCGAGCGCCTCCAGGAATTCCCCGACGGCCACACTGCCATACCGTATCGCAACAATTCCGTCGCCGCCGACGGCCCTCGCTACAAGGCCATCGGCAACAGTATGGCCGTGCCGTGCATGGCCTGGATCGGACGCCGCATCGAGCAAGTTGAAGCCATCACCTGATCCCACACCCGGGGCCGTCCATTGAGGCGGCCCGCTTTGCTTTGGAGGAGCCATGCACCTCAGCACCGACACCCGCGGCGTCTCGCCGCCGACCAGCGAACTCGACCGGCTGCTCGATGATCGAGCCCAGGCGCTGGACCTGCTGACCCGCGCCGTCGACATGATCGCCGAGGCCAATGCCCTGACGCCGGACCCGGACGGGCGCGACGACTCAATCACTTCTGACAGGCCGCCACCAGGTGGCCTTTTTTATGCCAAGGAGATCTTCATGAACGTCGAGTACCTCGATTTCGTCAACAGCAAGACCAAGCAGGACCAGCCGAGCGGTTTCGAGTGTGCCGACGTCGGCTTTGGCGGGCTGTCGCTCAAGGGTTTTCAATCTCACATCGTGCGCTGGGCGCTGTGCCGAGGTCGGGCCGCCATCTTCGCCAACACAGGGCTGGGGAAGACGGCCATGCAGGTCACTTGGGCGGGCCATGTCGCCGAACACACCGGGCTTCCGGTGCTTATCTCCGCCCCGCTGTGCGTGGCCAGACAGACCCAGCAAGAGGCGGCCAAGTTTGGCGTCCACGTCGAGTACGTGCGCGACATGCCGGCCACGCCGGACGGGGTCTACGTCACCAACTACGAAATGCTCGACAACTTCGAGCCCGAGGCCTTCGCCGGCATCGTGTTGGACGAATCGAGCATTCTCAAGAATCGCGACGGCAAGACCCGCCGCAAGATCATCGACGACTGGAAGGTCTGCCCCTATCGGCTGTCGTGCACGGCAACGCCCTCACCGAACGATCACATGGAGCTTGGCAACCAGGCCGAATTCCTGGGGATCATGGGCATGGACGAGATGCTGGCCATGTTCTTCACCCATGACGGTGGCGACACCAGCAAGTGGCGCCTAAAGGGCCACGGCGCCAAGCGATTCTGGCAGTGGCTGGCGTCCTGGGCAGTGACCATCCGGCTGCCGTCTGACATCGGATTCGAGGACGACGGCTACATCCTTCCGACCCTGCACACCCACGAGCACCTGGTGGCCAGCGAGTATGGCGACGATATGTTCACGTCGATCGCGCAGAGCCTCAGCGAACGCCGCCAGGCCAAGAAAGAAACGCTCGACCAGCGCGTTGCCACGGTCGCCGAGATCGTCGCTCAGGAGTCCACCGAGCCATGGCTGGTGTGGTGCCACACCAACGACGAATCGGAGGCCCTGGCCAAGTCGATCCCCGGCGCCGTCGAGGTTCGCGGCAGCGACAGCATCGAGAAGAAAGAGCAGTCCATCAACGCCTTCCTGGATGGCAGCGTCCGCGTACTGGTCACGAAGCCGTCTATAGCGGGGATGGGTTTGAACCTTCAGCACTGCGCCCGGATGGCGTTCGTCGGCCTGGATGACAGCTTCGAGCAGATGTATCAGGCCGTGCGCCGCTGCTGGCGATTTGGCCAGTCTCGAGAGGTGCGCAGTCATATTGTCAGCGCCGAGAGCTTGGGCGCCATCAAGCACAACGTCGAGCGCAAAGAGCGCCAGATGGAAGACATGCAGGCCGCTATGGTCGAGCACATGCGCGACGCCATGGATGCCGGCCAAGCCGCTTCCATCGAGAAGACTGAATACAACCCCACCGTTGATATGACGCTGCCCGCCTGGGTGGCCTAAGGAGCGATCATGAAAGGCAAGGTCCTGAACCAAGAGCTCGGCGCCGATTGGGCGATGTACCACGGCGACTGCGTGCACGTCATCGGCAACATGCCGGAGGCGTCCATCGATTACACCATTTTCAGCCCGCCGTTCGCGTCGCTCTACACCTACAGCAACAGTGATTTCGACATGGGCAACGTCCAGGACGACGACGAGTTCAGCGCGCAGTTCCAGTACCTTGTGCGCGAGCTCTACCGCGTCACCAAGCCCGGGCGCCTGCTGTCCTTCCATTGCATGAACCTGCCGGCATCCAAGGTGCGGGACGGCTACATCGGACTCAAGGACTTTCGCGGCGACCTGATCAAGACCTTCATCGCCGAGGGCTGGATCTTTCATTCGGAAGTCTGTATCTGGAAAGACCCGGTGACCGCCATGCAGCGCACCAAGGCGCTGGGCCTGCTGCACAAGCAGATCAAGAAAGACAGTGCCATGAGCCGCCAGGGAATCCCCGATTACCTGGTCACCATGCGCAAGCCGGGCGAGAACCCCGAGCCGGTCAGCCACACCAACGAGAGCTTCCCGGTCGATCGCTGGCAGCGCTACGCCTCGCCGGTGTGGATGGACATCAACCCCAGCCGCACCCTGCAGTACCGCGAGGGCCGCGATCCCGACGACGAGCGCCATATTGCGCCGCTGCAACTCGATGTCATCGAGCGCGCCATCGACCTCTGGACGAACCCTGGCGACACCGTGCTGAGCCCGTTCGGTGGCATCGGCAGCGAGCCGGTGAGCGCCATCAAGATGGGGCGCAAGGCCGTGGCTGTTGAGCTCAAAGAGAGCTACTGGCGCCTGGCCCTCAAGAACCTGCATGACGCCGAGCAGGAGCCTGCTGACATGTTCAGCGCCATTTGACCAACACTGGAGGCACCATGAACCAAGCACTCAAGGCATCTTGCCACATGCTAGACCCGCTGCCGGGCAGTGACCCGGCTTATGAGCAGGTCGTGGCACTCAACGAAGAACGAGCCGCCGAGAACGCGGCGCTGGTCGCCGAGAATGACCGGCTGCGCAGCGCTATCCGCAAAGCCCGGCTCTATGCCGGCGAGCACCTACCTGCAGGAGCCGGTACCGGCATCGTGCATATCCTGGAATCAGCGCTGAAGGAGGTGTCATGAGTAAGGACGCGATGGATGAGCTGGTGCGTGATGCGCATGCAGCGCTCAACGGCCATTTTGAGGAGTTAAAGCGCAAAGCGGCTGAGCTGGAAGATGAGCTGGTATATGCCCATGCGAACCGCGAGGACGCCGAGCAACGGGAGCGGGAGGCAGTGGCCGAGCGGGACGCCCTGGCGGCGCATGTGGAGCGGCTAAAGCCAGCTCTTGAGGATTTCGCGCGTGGGCAAGGTGTTTGTTGCTGCGGCGATGACATGGCCAGGCACACGATAAACGACGGGCACTCGCCGGTAGATTCTGGGTGGTACGCGCTAGATCAATACATGAGCGAAGCACCCGCCACATCCCTCGCACAGCGTGATGCGCGGGTGGCGACTGAGGCACTGGAGAAGGCTAGAAACCAACTGTCTATGGCAGAAACCGCAGAGTCTTGCGTTGCGCATCTTGACCGGCTGGCGGGCAAGTATCGCCGCCAAGCCGAGGAGGCTCGATGAAGAAGACCACTAAGGCCTGCCACTACTGCGGCCATACCGTGCTGAGGGAGTATCGCAGCCTCAATCAGAAGCAGTGCGACCGCTGCCATAAATGGATGGACTGGCACCTCGATCCCGGCCAGGCGCCGCTGGTGGGGTCGAGTCGGGACAATGGATATAGAGGAGTGAGTGATGAGTGAGCAAAAGGCCGGATGGTATTGGGTGAAGATGGGCTCGATCGACAACGATTGGGAGCCGGTGCGGATGATCAGTGACGGTCGCTGGGCGTCAGCCGATGGCGTGCATGATGATCCGCCCGCGTCTATCGGCCCTCGCATACCCGAGCCTGACGAGATGGAGGGCTGGCAGATGGTGCCGGCGGACTTGATTGAATGGGTGCGGCGTGCGCAAAAGCTGATGCGAGCATTGCCGGGTGGTGGCGGGTGGCCAGTTGTGGCAGATCAGGCCGACACGTTGCTCGCCGCCGCGCCGACGCCGGGAGGTGATGATGCCTGACAACCTAGACCTCTACGGTGGGATGAACCTATATCGCGCTCCCATCGTCACCGATCGCGCGAACCGGCAGATCAAGGACATCGTGAAGCGAACATGGTCGCCGCCGGTTCAGCCATGGCCGCCCGGCGCCCGCCGAATACTCGAGCGCGAATACACGCGATGACCGTTATCGAAATACCGATAACGACACGCCGCCTACGGGCGGTTTTTTATTGCCTGGAGGGAAGCATGACTGCACACGCAAACGCTATCGAAGACCGCCCGCTCGTTTTCTTGCGGGCCAATGATGTCTGCGGACGCATCGGCTGCTCGCGCTCGCAGCTCTACAACTACCTAGAGCAAGACCCGACGTTCCCGCGCCCGTTCAAGGACGGCGACAGCAAGCAGGCGAAAAACTTCTGGGTCGAGTCGGAAGTCGAGGACTGGATGCGAGCCAGGATGGCGCGTGCTACTCGCGCCTGACCGGCACGCGGGCAGCAAAGGCCGCTCGCTCGTCCTCTGTGATGCCGCGCTCAATGGCGTCCAGGTAGTCGCAGTACCACCCCATCATCTGCTTACGGTGCTTGAGATAGCCCGCTTGGTTATAGACCCCCTCCATACCCCCTTCCTTATGGGCCAGCTGGAGTTCCGTCCAGTCGCGGGGCCATCCGTGCTCGCGCAGCAGCGTCTTTGCTGTGTGCCGCGAGCCGTGCCCCGTCATTCGCCCCTTATACCCAATCCTTGCAAAACACGAATTGATGGCCGCATCGGAGATAACCGGCGTGGCCGCCCCCTCGCCAGGAAAAAGATACCGCGAGCGCCCGGTGTAGGGTCGCAGCGCCTCGATCAGATCCCGCGCCTGGGGCGTCAGCGGCACGACATGCGCCTTGCGTGTCTTCATCTTCTCGGCAGGCACTCGCCACGTCTCGCCGTCTATCTCGCTCCACTCGGCCCAGCGCACCATGCCAGGCCTGGAGGCGGTACGGATCACCAGCCAGGCCGCCGTTTTGACGATAGCCTTGCTACTCGAAGCCCGCAGCGCTCGCAGGAAATCGGGTAGCTCGTCCTCAAGCAGGTGCGGGTAGCGCTCCTCGGCCGGTGGTGTGGCGGCGATGTCTCCGAGATTGCTGGCCGGATTATTATCGGTCAGGCCGAGCGCGATGGCTCGCCCGAAAATCTGGTTAAGCCAGGATCGTGACTTCTCGGCGGTGTTGTACGCCTGACGGGCCTCGATGCTCGCCTGGAGGTCGGCGCAGTCGGAGCGGCTGATGGCGTTGATGTCGAGCTTGCCCAGCCGGGGCAAGGCGTCGTTGTCCAGCCAGTATCGGGCGCCCTTGATCGTCTTCGCGGCTCGCCCGTCCGCGATGCGTTTAGCCTGCCAAGCCTCTGCGACCTCGGCGAACGTCACCACCTTAGCCTCGGCCTGTCCGCTAATCGGGTCGATACCGCTAGCGACCGTCTCGGCGATCCGCTGAGCGGCCTGGCGTGCCGTCTTGGCCTTGACCTCGGGATAGGTGCCGACGCCGGTATATGCCCAACGCCCGGTGGTCGGTTTCTTGTAGCGCACGACCCAGCGTTTACGCCCCGATGGCGAGACGACAAAATACAAACGGTCGAGTCCGTAGCTCTCCATGTATTCGCGGGCCTCGGGTTCGAGGGTCGATAGCACAGTGTCCGCCAGCGGGCGGCGCTTGATCTGTGAGCGCTTCATCGTTGGTCCCGGTGTATAGCTTCATGTATAGCGATCGGTTGCTATACACCACACTATACACCACGCCACGCGCTATGCATGTACATTGCTGGACGTGCCTGGACAGGTTAATGCTAGTTTTTCAGGGGTTTACTGCGACTGAAGGGGCGTTTCTGGGCGTGCTTGGGGGTAGGGTTGGAGCGGGTGAAGGGAATCGAACCCTCGTCTTAAGCTTGGGAAGCTTCTGCTCTACCATTGAGCTACACCCGCGAGCCGATACGCACTGTAACCAATGTGTTAGACAGCGTCTAGCCTCGGGCCGTGAAATGCCAGCCTCAGAATTTTTTCCTGGGGAAGGATAGTTTTCGCTAGGGCGTGGTCACAGATGGTGAGTACAAATTCCTTGGCGATAGCAGTCGCTGCGAGGAGTGAACTACTCAGGTTCCGATCCTTACCGCCATGTGTCTACACATGGCGTTTTTTTTGCCTGTACGGTTGATTGGCTCGCTCGGCCATCCAGGCGCAAGCGTGACGAGCGCGGCCCGGCCTTGAATAAAGGCCGGGCCGGGATGTCTGGGTTGATGCTGGGGTGGCTTGGAGCGGTACTGGCCGCTGCTGCCTAGTGGGGCCCGCCGCGCATTTGCAGAATGGCGCTGAGGATGTCACGACGGGTGACGATGCCCACCAAGCGCTCCTGCTCCACGACCGGGTAGACCTTGGGCTTGGTGCCGAGCATTTCCTGGGCAAGGTCGGTGATGCTCTTGGCAGGCGTCACCGACAGGACTTCATGGCGCATCAGTTCCCTGACCAGTGGCGCCTCGTCGTTGAGATAGGCGCTCTGCAAGAGCTTGCCGAGCACGTCCTGCTCGGAGATGAAGCCGATCAGGTGGTCCCGGCCATCCACGACCGGAACACCTGGCAGCCTGTGCAGTGCAAGGCCTTTGACCAGTTGGGTGACCGAGGTGTTACCGGTCACCCGGTAGCAATCGCGGGACATGATATCGCGTACGATACTGGGAGCGGTCTGTGGCATCGTCAGTCTCCTCGCTTCAACGGTAGTGACCCGTTGCGTCACTTGGCCCCGGGCTGGGTCAGTCGCCCGGTCCACATTCCATGCAGCGCTCGATGATCCGAGAACCGAGCTGCAGGTTGGCGTTCAGGTCACGAAGGGCAGTACGCAGGCCTTCTTCGATGACCGGGTGATAGAACGGCATCTCCAGCATCTGGGCGACGGTCATGCGCTGCTGTTGTGCCCAGGCCAGCAAGTGCGCCAGGTGCTCGGCGCGGGGGCCAAAGATCTCGGCGCCAAGAAAGAGTCCGCTGCCCTGTTCGGCATAAACCCGCATCAGTCCCTTGTTGACTCGCATCACCCGCGAGCGGCCCTGGCCTTCGAAAGACACCTCGCCGCTGGCCAGGCAATCACATCCGCCGTAACGCCTTTCGAGTTCAGCATAGCTGAGGCCTACCGTTGCTATCTGTGGATCGCTAAACACTACCGCCAACGGTGTGCGGCGCTGGCCGGCACGCATTTCCGGGTAGCGTCCGGCGTTGTCGCCGGCGATGCGTCCTTCGTCGCTGGCTTCATGCAGCAGGGGCAGGTCCTGGTCGGCGTCTCCGGCAATGAAGATATGACTGGGGCCGCCATCGGCATTGCGACACTGCAGGGTAAAGCTGTTGTAGGTGGGCACGCCCTTATCGTTGAGCGTCAGGTTGGCGTTCTCGATCGAGAGCCGGTCGACGTTGGGGCGACGCCCAGTCGCCGCCAGCAGGTAGTCGAAGCGCTCGGTCAGCCGCTCGCCGCTGTGGCGCTCGAGGAAGGTCACCACCACGCTGTCGCCGTCACGTTCGATGACCTCGACCTGAGCATCGGGATCGACGTAGAACTCTTGGTTGAAGGTGCGGTCCGCGACGTTACGTACGGCCTCATCCTGCAGAGGGCCCAAGGCGCCGCCGACGCCGAACACTCTCAGGCGCACACCGAGGCGATGCAATGCTTGGCCGAGTTCGAGGCCGATGACGCCGGGGCCGAATACGGCAACCGACTCCGGTAGATCATCCCACTCGAAGACGTCGTCGTTGATGATCAGACGATCGCCGGCCGCCTCGAAGAAGCTTGGGTAGCTGGGTCGTGAGCCGCTGGCGATCACTACCCGCTTGGCGTGTACGCGGGTGTGGTCATCGACGACCAGGGTATTGGGGCCTTCAAAGCGGGCATAGCCAGTAAGTTTGTCGCCAGCGGGGATGCGTTCGACCGAGTCGAGCACGAAGCCGACGAAGCGGTCACGTTCGCGTTTTACGCGCTCCATTACCGCCGCACCATCGACGGTGATCTCGCCATTGAGGCGGATGCCGAAGGCGTCGGTGTCAGCGGCTTGGTGGGCGGCCTCGGCAGCGGCGATCAACAGTTTCGAGGGCATGCAGCCCACCCGAGCGCATGTAGTGCCGTATGGGCCTCCTTCGATCATGACCACAGAGTCGGTGTGCTGCTTGGCGGCGCGGTAGGCGCCAAGCCCGGCGGTACCGGCACCGATGATGGCGACATCAACCTGACGTTCTTGCATATCCAGCTTCCATATCCGAGTGAGTGAGCGGACGACGGCGTACTTGAAGCTTGGCCTAGACCGTGTTTGCCACGACCTGGATCGGCAACATCGACGATATCTCAGGCTTCAAGCGCCGCTGTCTGACGCGAAACGCCTTTGAGTATCCCGATACGTCAGTGAGAGAGGAATTTGATTGATTTGAACTTGGCGATAGTTTTCGCTGATGAAACACCCATCACCGACTTGAGTCATGAAGAGTAGAATAGTCACAGGCCGGCCAGCGCCGGCTGGTTTGTCGGCGCCGGCCGCGAGAGTCGTAACATCGACAAGAGCCTAGAGGAGAGACCCTATGGACGCTCGCCAATATCTTGCCAAGAAAGGCATCGATCTGGACAAGGATGAGGAAAAACCCAACACCCTTGAGGAGTTGGCCTGGTCCAGGGCGATCGAGGCAGGGCAGCATCGCCCGCGCAGTGGCACTCCCCACGACTGGGAAGACTGGTCTCGTTATCATGAATCCTTGGCCGAGGGCGCCGAGGAGCTTGGGCAGAAAATCGATCCCAAGGCGCACGGCGGCAAGTCATGGGCGCGCGACAGTCAGTCGAAACCGTCAGGCGATCAAGGCGAAGAGAGTCCTGTCAGCGAGGGGCAGGCCGGTGAAGGCAAGGCTGACGAGCCAAGCGCTGGCGAGAAGGGCAAAACATGACAAGACTCAACGAGCCCAGTCGATCACTGTTATTCAACTGACTACTGGGGGGCTGGCTAGCCTCTCTCTCACCCGCCGAGCAGGCGCTGCCTTCCGCCTTCTTTCCCCGATGTTAAGTTCCCCATCGTTCCCCACCAACGCCTCGACGGCGCTGTATGTGTCGTCGAATGTTCGCTTCGCCTTCCTTTTCATGATCGAAAACGAAAATGTTGAGCCGCCCTCCGGGTTTTCTCGCATTTTTCGATCATTTTACTGATTTTTAGGGTCTTGTAGACCAAGGTATAAGCCAAGGGCGGCCAGTTTGCGTTGCCGCCATACCCCCTCTCGACTAGTCTGAGCACTGAAACGAACATCTTTGAGTGTTCGTATGTTTGCAAGCGAACATCAAGATGCGCTGATGTGCTCTTGTCCTCCTGAATCGCTTTCTACAACAACAAACAGGAGCTCGCCTAGTGTTAGTGCTCTCTCCGCTGCCATGTCGCGCGACATCTGTTTGCAGATCGTCTCGCGCTGATTCACCCCTGCTGCCCATGAGAACGACATGTCCCTGATCCTTGAGAACATCGACCACGTGGTCAACGGCGCCACCCATATCGATGGCGTGAATATGGAGTTGGCCCCAGGGTCGTTCAACGTGCTGCTAGGACGCACCCTGGCAGGCAAGACAACGCTGATGCGCCTGATGGCGGGGCTGGAAGTCCCGACCCGTGGGCGCATCATGATGGACGGTCGTGATGTGACGGGTGTGTCGGTGCGCCGTCGCAATGTGTCGATGGTGTACCAGCAGTTCATCAACTATCCGGCGCTGAGCGTCTTCGAGAACATCGCTTCACCGCTCAGGCTGGCCAAGGTGGCCAGCGCCGATATCGACCGCCGGGTGCGCGAGACCGCCGAGATGCTTCGTATCGACCACCTGCTGGACCGTTTTCCGCTGGAACTGTCCGGTGGCCAGCAGCAGCGCACCGCCATGGGCCGTGCGCTGGTCAAGGAAGCCGACGTCATTCTCTTCGACGAGCCCCTGGTCAACCTGGATTACAAGCTGCGTGAAGAGCTGCGGGACGAACTGCGCACCCTGTTCAGTGAGCGCCACTGCATCGCGGTTTACGCTACCACCGAGCCCGGCGAGGCGCTGGCGCTGGGGGGCAATACCGCCGTGCTGCATCAAGGTCGATTGCTGCAGTACGGTCCCACCGATGAGGTATATCACCGTCCCCAGGACATCCTTGCTGCCGAGATGTTTTCGGAGCCGCCGATCAATATCGTCGATGGCCGCGTCACCGGGCGCGAGGTGCACCTCGATGGTGGCATTCAGTTTCCCCTCAATGACGACCTCCGCTCGCTGGGCGAGGGGGATTTTCGGTTCGGCATCCGCGCCTCACATATCGCGCTGAGTCCTCAGACCCGTGATGATCTTGCGCTCGAGATGCGTGTCGACCTGGCCGAGCTCAGCGGCTCGGAAACCTTCCTTCACGTACATAATGAGCGTTTCGAGATGACGGTACTGCTGGAGGGCGTTCACGAGTTCGACCCTGACGACCGCGTCACTCTCTACGTGCCCACGCACAAGGTCTATGCCTTCGATCGGCAGGGCGGCGTGGTGCATATTCCGGCGCATTTGGGAGGCCTCTAAGATGGCGGAAATCACCCTGCGGCAACTGGCCCATTCCTATTTGCCGTCGCCTTCCGGGCCAGACGATTATGCGATTCGCGAGATGGATCATGTCTGGCACCAGGGCGGCGCCTATGCCTTGCTGGGACCATCCGGCTGCGGCAAGTCGACCTTGCTCAACATCATCTCGGGTCTGCTGGAGCCTTCCAGCGGGGAAGTGCTGTTCGACGGCGAGCGCGTCAACTCACTTCCCCCCGAACAGCGCAATATCGCCCAGGTTTTCCAGTTCCCGGTGGTCTACGACACCATGACGGTGTTCGACAACCTGGCTTTTCCGCTGCGTAACACCGGCATGGTTGAGGCACAGATCCGCGAGAAGGTGCTCGAGGTGGCCGACGTGCTTGAGCTGACGCCTCAGCTCAAGCGCAAGGCCAAGAACCTGACCGCCGATGAAAAGCAGAAGGTCTCCATGGGCCGCGGCCTGGTGCGTGAAGACGTCTCGGCGATTCTCTTCGACGAGCCGCTGACCGTGATCGACCCGCAGCTCAAGTGGAAGCTGCGCCGCAAGCTCAAGGAGATCCACCGGCGCTTCAATATCACCATGGTCTATGTAACTCACGATCAGCTGGAAGCCTCCACGTTCGCTGACAAGATAGCGGTCATGTACGAGGGTCAGGTGGTGCAGTTCGGCAGTCCTCGTGAGCTTTACGAGCGTCCGGCGCATACCTTCGTGGGTTATTTCATCGGCAGCCCCGGCATGAACCTGCTCGATGTCTCGGTGAAGGATGACCAGGTTCGCTGCGGCGAGGTGGTCGTGCCGGTCGCCCCCAAGATGCGGGACATCATCGCTCGCAGTTCCTCGGACAATATTCGCCTCGGTATCCGCCCGGACTTCGTGGAGGTCTTCGAGACCGCCGCGGAAGACTCGCTGGCAGTCGAGGTGGTGAATGCCCAGGACCTGGGCACCTACTCGATTCTGACGCTGGCGCTTGGCGACGTGACCCTCAAGGCGCGTATCGATGAGGACCAGGTCACGCCCAAGGGCAAGGCCTATATCCGCTTCCCCCGAGAGCGTCTGGGCGTCTATATCGACGAATACCGTGTGGAGACCGACCATGAATAAGGTCTATGACAACAAGGCCTGGCTGCTGATCCTGCCGATGCTGGCGCTGGTAGCCTTTTCGGCGATCATTCCATTGATGACCGTCGTCAACTATTCGGTGCAGGACGTTTTCGATGCCAATACCCGCTTCTTCACGGGGACGGAATGGTTTGTGCAGATGCTCAACGATCCGACCCTGCAGTCGGCGTTGCTGCGCCAGTTTGCCTTCTCGTTGACGGTGCTCTGCATCGAGGTGCCACTGGGTATCGGCATTGCCCTGCTGATGCCCAAGAAGGGCTGGCAGGCTTCGGCAGTGCTGATCCTGGTGACGCTGCCGCTGCTGATTCCCTGGAACGTGGTGGGCAGCATCTGGCAGATCTTTACCCGCGGCGATATCGGCCTGATGGGCTGGGGGCTTCGCGAGCTGGGCTATGAGTACAACATCACCCGCAGCGCCGTGGATGCCTGGGGCACCATCATCATCATGGATGTCTGGCACTGGACGCCGCTGATCGCGCTTTTGTGCTATAGCGGCCTGCGCTCGATTCCCGAAGCTTATTATCAGGCGGCACGCATTGATCGCGCCTCTCGCTGGGCAGTGTTCCGCTTCATCCAACTGCCCAAGTTGACCAACGTGCTGGTGATCGGGGTGCTGCTGCGCTTCATGCACTCTTTCATGATCTACGCCGAGCCTTTCGTGCTGACTGGTGGGGGACCAGGAAGCTCGACGACCTTCCTCAGCCAGTCGCTGACCACCATGGCGATCGGCCAGCAGGACCTCGGCCCTTCCGCCGCCTTCTCGCTGATCTACTTCCTGATCATCCTGCTGGTCAGCTGGGTGTTCTACACCGCGATCATGAACATGCAGAAAGACAAAGAGGGGGGCGCCTAAGATGAGTCAGTCCAAGCCCACGACGCCCACGGAAGTACGCCAGCGGGCAGCCGTCGAAGACAAGCGCCGCCGCCGCAAGGCGCGGGCCGTGCCGGGCCGGCTGAGGCCCAAGCTTCTGCTGGGACTCTATCTGCTCTTCGTCCTGCTGCCGATCTACTGGCTGATGAACATGTCGTTCCAGTCCAACACCGAGATTCTCGGTGGCCTAACCCTGTGGCCGGATAATTTCACTCTCGAGCACTACACCAAGATCTTTACCACTGAGGCTTGGTATATGGGCTATGTGAACTCGATCACCTATGTGGTGATGAACATGGTGATCAGCATCCTGGTGGCCTTGCCCGCGGCCTATGCGTTCAGTCGATATCATTTCATTGGCGACAAGCACCTGTTCTTCTGGCTGCTGACCAACCTGATGGCGCCGCCCGCCGTCTTCCTGCTGCCGTACTTCCAGCTCTATTACACCGTTGGGCTGTTCGATACCCATATCGCGGTGGCGCTGGCGCACTGTCTGTTCAACATTCCCCTGGCGATCTGGATTCTCGAGGGCTTCATGAGCAGCGTGCCCAAGGAAATCGACGAGACCGCCTTCATCGATGGCTACAGCTTCCCGCGTTTTTTCGTGCGGATCTTCATTCCGATGATTCGCTCGGGGATCGGCGTGACGCTGTTCTTCCTGTTCATGTTCTCGTGGGTCGAGCTGCTGCTGGCCAGCACCCTGACCTCGACCGGCGCGCAGCCGATTGCCTCGGTGATGACCAGTACCTCGACGGCCTCCGGCATCGACTGGGGCACGCTGGCCGCCGCCGGTGTGCTGACCATCGTGCCGGGCATCCTGGTGGTCTACTTCGTTCGCAATCATATCGCCAAGGGCTTCGCCCTGGGCCGCACCTGAGGAGGGCGCGTCATGGAATGGATGGTATGGACGCTGCCGACCACTGTCTTCTTTTCCGTCATTGCGGCGATGCTCGCCGGTATGACGGTCTGGGAGGTGGTGCAGCCAACGGTCGAGCGCAAGGGCTTTCTGCCGATCTCGACCACGCGCGGTGATCGTCTATTTATCGGGCTGTTGTCCGCTGCCTATCTGCACTTGATGGTAGTGGGTTTCACGCCCCTGAGCATCTGGTGGGCCCTTGCGGGGTCGGTACTGTGGTTGCTGGTACTGATCCGTTGGGGGTGATCTGGGTGGAAGGAGCCACTCCTTCAAGTAAGCACTTCAATAAGAAGAGGTCATTATGATACCGACAAGAATGCGACTCTCTGTGCTGGCGGCTGGCGTGATGCTGGCCAGCGGCTCAGCGCACGCCGACAATCACGATACTCAGGCCGTCATCGACCGGCTGATCGACGAGAACTTCCAACACTCGACGCTGAGCCGCGAGCAGCAGGCCGCCGAGCTCGAGTGGTTCGCCAAAGCCGCCGAGCCCTTCCGTGGCATGGAGATCAACGTGGTTTCCGAAGGCTTGACCACCCACGTCTACGAGCGCGACGTGCTGGCCAAGGCCTTTTCGGAGCTGACTGGCATCGAGCTCACCCACAACATCATTGGCGAGGGTGACGTCGTCAACAACATGCAGACCCAGATGCAATCGGGTCGCAACATCTACGATGGCTACGTCAACGACTCGGACTCCATCGGCACGCATATTCGCTATGGCACCACTATCAACCTGTCCAAAGCGATGCAGAACGAATGGGCCGATTACACCCTGCCGACCCTGGATCTGGATGACTTCATCGGCATCCAGTACACCACTGGGCCGGATGGTGATATCTATCAGTTGCCCGACCAGCAGTTCGCCAACCTGTACTGGTTCCGCTATGACTGGTTCCAGCGCGAGGACCTGCGCAAGCAGTTCCGCGAACGCTATGGCTATGACCTGGGCGTACCGACCAACTGGACCGCTTATCAGGATATCGCCGAGTTCTTCACCAATGAGGTAGGTGAGCTCGACGGCCAAAAGATCTATGGCCACATGGACTACGGGCGTCGTGATCCGTCGCTTGGCTGGCGTTTCCATGACTCCTGGCTGTCGATGGCCGGTATGGGCAGCCCCGGCGTGCCCTTCGGTAATCCGGTGGATGACTGGGGTATCCGCGTCGACGAGGATAGCCGCCCGGTGGGCGCCAGTGTCAGCCGCGGCGGTGCCACCAACTCGCCGGCCTCGATATTCGCCGTCACCAAGATGGTCGACTGGCTGCGTGACTATGCGCCGCCCGAAGCCCAGGGCATGACCTTCGGTGAAGCCGGTCCGGTACCTGCCCAGGGCCAGATCGCCCAGCAGATATTCTGGTACACCGGCTTCACCGCCGACATGACCAGCCCCGATGTGCCGGTCACCGATGCCGAGGGCAACCCGAAGTGGCGCATGGCGCCTTCGCCGACCGGCCCGTACTGGGAGGAAGGCATGAAGGTTGGCTATCAGGATGTGGGTTCTTGGACCTTCTTCGATTCCACCCCCGAGGACCGTCGCACGGCGGCCTGGCTGTACGCCCAGTTCACTACCTCCAAGACGGTATCGCTCGAGAAGCTGATGGCCGGCCTGACGCCGATTCGCCGTTCAGACATCTTCTCCGAGGAGATGACCGAAATGGCGCCCAAGCTGGGCGGTCTGGTGGAGTTCTATCGCAGCCCGGAACAGGCCAAGTGGACCCCGTCGAGCACCAACGTGCCTGACTATCCGCGCATGGCACCGCTGTGGTGGCAGAACCTGGCCCCCGCAGTCAGCGGCGATATTTCTCCCAAGGAAGCCCTGGATAACCTGGCAGGCGACCTCGACAACATCATGTCGCGTCTGGCTCGCGCCAAGGTGTTCGCTACCTTCGAGCCCAAGCTCAATGAAGAGCGTGATCCGGAGTACTGGCTGAGCCAGCCTGGCTCGCCCAAGGCCAAGCTCGACAACGAGATGCCTCAGGGCACCACCGTTCCCTATGACGAACTGATCCAGTCCTGGCAGCAGTAAGGCTTGATCGCCGGAGGGCGGCTGGCCAAAACGGCCGCCCAATTTCTACCGGACCATGGATTATCGGACTATCGTCAACCGGCATGACGCTGCCTCGTCCCGTTCGCGGGGCGAGGTAGTGCCGAGGTGATTGCATGAACAAGGGCTATATCCTGGCCATCGACCAGGGCACCACGGGCTCGACAGTGCTGGTCTTCGACCATGACGGCATTGCCCGGGGCAGGGCCTATCGGGAGTTTCGTCAGTACTATCCCAAGCCTGGCTGGGTCGAGCACGATGCACAGATGATCTGGAGCGTAACGCACCAGGTCGTCCAGGAGGCGCTCAATCGCGCCGATATTCTTCCCGATCAAGTCGTCGGCATCGGCATCGCCAATCAACGCGAGACCACGCTGCTGTGGGATCGCGAGACCGGTGAGCCGGTTCACCGCGCCATCGTCTGGCAGGACCGCCGTGCGGCAGGTATTTGCGAGACGCTACGCGAGGAGGGGCTCGAGTCCACCTTCCGCGCCAAAACGGGGTTGGTCTGCGACCCCTACTTTTCCGGTACCAAGGTGCGCTGGCTGCTAGACAACGTCAGCGGCCTGCGTGAGCGCGCCGAGCGCGGCGAGCTCGCCTTCGGCACCATCGACAGTTGGCTGGTCCACAAGCTGACCGGCGGGCGAGTGCATGCAACCGATGTGTCCAATGCCTCGCGGACCCTGATGTACAACATTCATCGCCTCGAATGGGACGAAGAACTGCTGGACCTGCTCAAGGTGCCGGCGGCCATTCTGCCCGAGGTCAAGTCGTCAGCGTCGCTGTTCGGCGAGACCGACCCCGCGGCCTTCTTCGGCGCTCGCGTGCCGGTGGCCGGTATCGCCGGCGATCAGCAGGCGGCGCTGTTCGGCGAGGCCTGTCACGGCGAGGGCATGGCCAAGAACACCTATGGCACTGGCAGCTTCTTGCTGATGAACACCGGCACCCAGCCGGTGGCCAGCCAGCACGGGCTGCTCTCGACCATCGCCTGGCGCATCGGCGATGAGCCGGTGGAATATGCCCTGGAAGGGGCGATCTTCGTCACTGGCGCGGCGGTGCAGTGGCTACGTGACGAACTCAATATCATTGACGATGCCGCGGACACCGAGCGCATGGCATTGTCGCTGTCAGGCAATGACAACGTCTATTTCGTGCCGGCCCTGACCGGGCTAGGGGCGCCGCATTGGGATCCTTATGCCCGCGGCACCCTGCTTGGCGTAACCCGGGGCACGTCCAAGGCGCATATCGCCCGAGCAGTGCTCGAGAGCATTGCCTACCAGACGCGCGATATCGTCGAGATCATGGTCGATGAGTCGGGCATCCCCCTCAAGGAGCTGCGGGCCGACGGCGGCGGAGCGGTGAACACCTTCCTGATGCAGTTCCAGGCCGACACTCTGGGTGTGCCGGTCAAGGTGCCGAGGATCACTGAGACCACGGCGCTCGGCGCCGCCTATCTCGCGGGGCTGGCGACCGGCTTCTGGAAGGATCGCGCCGAAATCGACGCCAAGTGGCAGCTCGCTCAGTGCTATCAGCCGGGCATGCCTGAGGCGGAGCGCGCCGCTCTTTATCGGCGCTGGCATCGGGCGGTGGCGCTCTCCAAGGCCTGGGATACACCGCTGGACTAGGTCGGTACCTTGCTCACTATGACGCGGTATCGCAAAAAGGGCGGGGCGTGGAAAGGCTTCTTGGTATTTATCGCGTCCTAATGGCGTCGTCACTTCATAGGCCCGTCTACCAAAAAGGCACGGCATCATGCAATTGCGCAAACACAATCTCGACCGTCAGCGGCAAGAGGACTTCGATGTCCTGGTCATCGGGGGCGGCATCAACGGCGCGGCCTCGGCGGCGGCGTTAGCGGGCAAGGGGGTCAAGGTCGCGCTGATCGATCGCGGCGACTTTGCCAGCAGCACCAGCATGCATTCCTCGAACCTGGTGTGGGGCGGTATCAAGTACATGGAAAGCCATGACTTTCCGCTGGTCCGCAAGCTGTGCAAGAGTCGCAACCACCTGATCAAGCACTTTCCGTCGACGGTGAAGGAGATTCGTTTCCTGACCACCATCGCCAGCGGTTTTCGCTATCACCCACGCTACCTGTGGGCGGGTAGCTGGCTCTATTGGTTCATCGGTAATGGCTTCACCAAGATCCCGCATTATCTGTTACCGGCGGGTATCAAGGCCCGGGAGCCGATCGTCGATATCGCCGGCAGCGTGGGCGGCTTCGAATACTCCGATGCCTACCTGCACGATAACGATGCGCGCTTTGTCTTCAATTTCGTGCGTAGCGCCATGGATCGAGGCTGTGCGGCGACCAACTACGTCGAGTCGCTGGGTGCCAAGCGGGAAGGGCAACGCTGGGTCACCCAGGCCCGTGACGTGATGACCGGCGATACCTTCGAGATTCGCGCCAAGGTGGTGGTCAATGCCGCCGGCCCCTATGTGGATCAGCACAACTCCCTGAGCGGCGAGCGCACCGAGCACCAGCACGTCTATTCCAAGGGCATTCATCTGATCGTGCCGCAGCTCAGCGAGCATCAGCGAGTGCTGGCCTTCTTCGCCGATGACGGCCGGCTGTTCTTCGTCATTCCCATGGGCAGAAGAACCTGTATCGGCACCACCGATACCCGGGTCGATAGCCCTGAGGTGCAGGTCACCGAAGACGACATTCGCTTCGTGCTGGATAACATCAACAAGCGGCTAGCCCTGGATGCACCGCTGACCCAGGATGACATCATTTCGACGCGCTGTGGCGTTCGCCCCTTGGCGGTCAAGGCGAGTTCGGGGGGCGACCGGGACTTCCTGCAGCTCTCGCGCAAGCATGTCATCGATACCGACGCCGCGACCCATCATCTGAGTATCTTCGGCGGCAAGCTGACCGACTGTCTCAATGTCGGTGACGAGATCGTCGCGGCGGTCAAGGAGCTGGGCGTGGACGTGCCCTATGCCGATTACGTCTGGTATGGCGAGCCGGGGCGCGCGGTGCGCGAGGAGTTCTTCCATCAGGCGCGCCTGATGGGGCTGGACGCCATGGCGCCGCATCATCACGAAGCCTTGAGCACTCGGCTTTGGCGGCGTTATGGCGCCCAGGCGTTGGACATGCTCGAAGAAATTCGCGAAGACCCGCGTCAGGCCGAGGTGCTGATAGAAGGCACCGAGTACCTGCGCTGTGAGATTCGCCAGGCACAGCGCCGCGAGATGATCACCCGTCTCGAGGACTTCCTGCGCCGACGCTCGAAGATCTCGCTGGTAGTAAGCGCCGAAGACATCCGCCAGGCGCCCGGTCTCAGGGAGGCCTGCGAGATCCTGTTTGGCGATGAGGCCGAGGCCAAGCTCGAGGAGTATCTGGCGAGTGCCCACGCTCAGAGCGTCGGCGAAGTGCTGAGTGCCGATGCCAACGCCGATGCTAATTCCGATACTAGTTCCGATACGACTTCGGATAACCGGGCGCGTTCTGAGTCGCTCAAATGGCGCTGAGGCCGCCATCACGAAACCGGGGAAGCGCGTTGGTCGAGAGAGTCGGTCACGACAATTGGTCAAGAGATCCGGCGAGGGCGAACGGGCTCAACTGACGAAATAGTGGTAGGCGATCGATTCGTCCTTACGTGGGCCCTGAATGCGCCAGTCGAGCGTGAAGCCGTCGGCGTTGATCTCCAGCCGAGCCGTGTAGCGATCTTCGCCACATAGATGCGCCTCGGCGGCCACCAGTCCGTTGCCATCCTGGGCCTCGACCAGGTCGAACAGCCAGACGGCGGCTTCTCGACCGCGTCGCTCATGGAAGAGGCGCAAGCGGTCCTCCTCCAACTCCCAACGATAGACATTGCGAAACGCCAATTCCTGGGATTGTCCGGCGAGCGCGAAGTGGCCCTCTTCATGGAAGCGTACATGTGAGCATCGTGCCTGGTTGTCTTCGCTAACCGTGACGCTACCAGATCCTTCACCGGACCAATCGCACTGCGAGGCCGTGCCGGAGCGAGAGGAAAATTTCAGACGAGTGATGGTTGGTAGCAGGGCGCGCACGCGTATAATGCTTGTCAACTTTCTATCCTTGTGGAGTTAACCAATGGGCTATCTTGTGGGCGTCACGGCCCTGTGGGCGTTTTCGTTCTCGTTGATCGGCGCCTATTTGTCCGGTCAGGTCGACAGCTACTTCGCGGTGCTGGTGCGCATCGTGCTGGCAACGCTGGTGTTCTTGCCGTTTCTCAAGCCCCGGTTGCTGGCGAATCGCCACAAGCTGGCGCTGATGGCGATCGGCGCCGTGCAACTGGGGCTGATGTACATCTTCTTCTATCAGTCGTTTCTGCTGCTGTCGGTGCCGGAGGTGCTGCTGTTCACCATCTTTACGCCGCTCTACGTCACCCTGATCGACGATGTCCTGGCCGGGCGTTTCACCCCATTCTACCTGCTCAGTGCCTTGCTTGCCGTGATCGGTGCGGCGGTGATTCGCTACCAGGGGGTGGATAGCGGTTTCTGGCTGGGGTTCCTGGTGGTGCAGGGCGCCAACCTGTGCTTCGCGCTGGGCCAGGTGGCCTACCGTCACCTGGCGGTGCGTCTGGAAGATGATGTGCCCCAATACAGCATCTTCGGCTGGTTCTATCTGGGCGCGCTGGCGCTGGTGGTCGTGGCCTTCGCACTGTTCGGCAATCCTGCCAAGCTGCCTTCCACCGGTCTGCAGTGGGGCGTGCTGGCGTGGCTTGGCCTGGTCGCCTCCGGGCTCGGCTATTTCCTGTGGAACAAGGGAGCGACCCGGGTCGATGCGGGGGCGCTGGCCATCATGAACAATGCGCTGGTGCCGGCGGGGCTGCTGGTCAACCTGGTGCTCTGGAACCGGGATGCCGATCTGTCGCGCCTGGCGCTGGGCGGGGCTATCCTCGTGGCGTCGCTGTTCATCAACGAGTGGTGGGTGCGCCGTCGTCGCCTGCCGGCCTCACCGCTGGCTTGAGGTCAGCTGCCGGCCGGTTTGCCGCTCCCGACGGGAGTCCGCATAATGGCGGCTCGATGAGGCGGGAGCACGCATGACAACCTTCAAGAACATTGGCCTGATTGGCCGCATGGGCAGTGCCAAGGTGGTGGAAACGCTCAAGCGGCTGATTCGCTTTCTCGATGAAGGCGGCTATCACGTCATTCTCGAGGATCGCACAGCCACCGTGATGCTGGATCACGGCCAACAGGAAGCCAGTCGGCGGATGCTCGGCGAGATCTGTGACCTGGTGATCGTGATTGGAGGGGATGGCAGCTTGCTGGGCGCGGCGCGAGCGCTGTGCAAGAGCGGTACGCCGGTACTGGGGGTCAACCGCGGCCGGCTGGGTTTCTTGACCGATATTTCGCCGAGCGACCTAGAGGCCAAGGTCGGCGAGGTGCTGGCCGGCCACTACATGATCGAAGAGCGCTTCCTGCTCGATGCCGAGGTCTATCGCAACGATACGCTGGTCGGCAGTGCCGAATCCCTCAACGATGTGGTCATGCACCCCGGCAAGGCGGTGCGTATGATCGAGTTCGAACTCTTCATCGACGACCAGTTCGTCTATAGCCAGCGCAGCGATGGCCTGATCATCGCCACGCCGACCGGCTCCACCGCCTACGCGCTCTCCGGCGGTGGCCCTATCGTGCATCCCAGCATTGAAGCCATTACCTTGGTGCCGATGTTCCCCCATACCCTGTCCAGCCGCCCCATCGTGGTGGATGCCAGCTCCGAAATCCGCATTCACATCGGCGAGACCAACGAGGCCTACCCCCACGTCAGCTGCGACGGTCAGACCCGAGTGGTTTCCAAACCCGACGACATCCTCTATGTGCGCAAGAAGCCCGAGCGTCTGAAGCTGGTACATCCCCTGGGCCACAATTTCTACGAGGTCTGTCGCAGCAAGCTCGGCTGGAGCAGCCGGCTGGGGGATTGAGATGACCATGAGCGATGGCATCGAAGGCTATGACCTGATCGGCGACGTGCACGGCTGCGGCGCCACCCTGGCCGCGCTGCTCGAGAAACTCGGCTATCACCGGCGGCGGGGCGTCTATCGCCATCCTCGTCGGCGGGTGATCTTCCTCGGCGATTTGATCGATCGAGGCCCGCGCATCCGCCTGGCGGTGACTATTGCTCGACGTATGGTCGAGGCCGGCGAGGCGCATATTGTCTTGGGCAATCACGAATACAACGCCCTGGCGTATTGCCGGCGTGACCCCGAGGGTGGCTTCCTGCGAGCCCATACCCCCCGTCATAACCGCATCATCAAGGACACCCTCGAGCAGTACAGCGATCACCTGAACGAGTGGGACGATACCTTGGCTTGGTTCATGCAGATTCCGCTGTTCCTCGAGCGTGATGGCCTGCGAGTGGTTCACGCCTGCTGGGATCAGGCGTTGATCGACGCCTTTCGCCGCGACCACCCAGACGGGCGCATGGATGATGCCTTCCTGCAGGCGTCGGCGGTGCGGGGCACCAAGGCGTTTGCGATCATGGATCGACTGACCCGTGGCAGCCACCTCGTGCTGCCCGATAACCTGGAGATTCACTCAGGAGACGGTTTCCGGCGCCGCAGCTTTCGCACCCACTTCTGGGCCAAGGAGCCTCAGACCTATGGCGATGTGGTCTTCCAGCCGGATAACCTGCCTGGCGACCTGGAGCTCCGAGCGTTGAGCGCGAGCGAGCGTGATCGGCTGAGCTACTACGGGCCCGATGAGCCGCCGCTGTTTATCGGCCACTACTGGTGCGAGGGCATCCCGGCATTGCCGGCGCCCAACGTGGCCTGCCTCGATTACAGTGCGGTGAAGTTTGGCCGCCTGGTGGCCTATCGCTGGAGTGGTGAAACGCGACTGGATGCCAACCACTTCGTTTGGCTCAAGGTGCCCAGGGATGAGCAGGCGATGCCGCGGCCCTGGGAGATTGACTTCGATTGAACGGTCGAGATCATTACTTCAAACAATTCGTCACGCTAAGAAAACAAACTTTTACATTATTTTAGGCAAAACGCATGAACTTCTTACCGGCAGGCGCATCTCAAGGGTGTTCCCTTGAATGATCCCTTGCTCTTATCCGGCGGCCCCCTCCGCCGGATTTTTCTTTGTGGAATTCGTTACACTGGCGCCTGGACGCCTCTTGTTGCGTATGCCCCCATTCATATCGGCATGAAAAGGAACCCCGCATGTTGAAGGTGCTCATGCTGCCCCGAGACACCGATACCCGTGACCTGCGCCAAGCACTTTGGGCTCACCGCATCGGCCATCGTTTCACCGAAAACGAAGAGGGCTACACCCTGTGGCTTGCGGACCCTGCTCAGTTGGATGCGCTCACGGAGCTGCTGGAGCGCTGGAAACGCGGCGAGTCGCTGATGCCAAGCGGCCAAGTGGCCCGCACTAAGCTCAATGCATCGCCGCTGTTGCGCCCCTTCGCCCTGGCGCCGGTGACCGCCAGCTTGTTGGCGGCTTGTCTGGTCGTGTTTGGCCTGATGGCGCTACTTGGCGATATCGTGGTGGCCATGTTGACCATCGTGCCGGTGGCCGTGGTGGGCGGCAGCCTGAGTCTGGGCACCCTGGCCGACACCCTGGGCTCAGGGCAGGTGTGGCGACTGTTCTCGCCGGCTCTTTTGCACTTCGGCTGGATGCACTTGGTCTTCAATTTGCTGTGGCTGTGGTATTTCGGCCGCCAGATCGAGGCGCTGCGCGGCGGCAAGCTGATGCTGGTCGTGACGATCGTCAGCGCCATCGTTGGCAACCTGGCCCAGTACGCCACCGGCACGGTGCTGTTCGGCGGTATGTCCGGGGTGGTCTATGCGCTGCTTGGCTACGTCTGGCTGATGTCGCGACTCGCGCCCAGCAGTGGCTTCTTCGTCCCCCAGATGCTGGTGGTATTCATGCTGGGCTGGATGGTCTTCACCATGACCGAGATGGCCGGCATGGTCGGGTTCGGCAATGTGGCCAATGAGGCCCATCTCGGTGGCTTGGTCGTGGGCCTGGCGCTGGGCTGGTATGATGCGCGCCGTGCCCGCAGGGCCTGATGCGATGGTGATGACATCCCATGTCACTAAAGGAAGACTGAAATGAGCGAGATGACCTTCGACAAGATGGTCCAGCAGATGACGCCGGCCATCTACGAAAGCCTCAAGCAGGCGGTGTCGCTGCGCAAATGGCCCGACGGGCGAGTGCTGAGCGCCGAGCAGGTCGAGCTGTGCCTCGAGGCCGTGATCAAGTACGAGGCCGAGCATGGCGTGTCTCCCGACCAGCGGGTCGGCTATCTGGATCGCACCAGCTGTGGCAGCGATGCCGACAGTGCTCAGGGGAGTGCCAGCAACGGCGAGGAAAGCCTCAAGTGGGTGAATTGATCGACACCGCCGCTCGCGGTTGCCTGAGCAAGATGGCCATCTCGCCGGGAAAGGCGGGGGAGGCGGCGGATTACGCATTGTGCCTCGATGAGAGGCGCCTGCCCCTCAATGCGCGCTTGGGGCAGCCGTTGCGGCTTAGCTGGACCGGCGCCATTGCCTGCACGAATTGCGGCCGAGCCACCAAGAAAAGCTTCGCCCAGGGCCACTGTTACCCCTGCTTCAAGCGCCTGGCCAGCTGCGATACCTGCATCATGAAGCCTGAGACCTGCCACTTCTTCGCCGGCACCTGCCGCGAGCCGGAATGGGGCGAGCGTCACTGCTTCCAGCCCCATGTGGTCTATCTGGCCAACTCATCGGGGCTCAAGGTGGGCATCACCCGGCGTACCCAGGTGCCGACTCGTTGGCTCGATCAGGGCGCCATCCAGGCGCTGCCGATTCTCGAGGTCGACACTCGCCAGCAGTCCGGCTTCGTCGAGATGCTGTTCAAGGAAGAAGTCAGCGACCGCACCAACTGGCGCGCGATGCTCAAGGGCGACGTTGAGCCGATGGATCTGGTCGGCGAGCGTGATCGGCTGTTGGCCAAGCTCGAGGGCGGGCTTGGCAGCTTGCGCGAGCGTTTCGGCGCTGATGCCATCCGCGTGCTGGATGATGCGCCTCGCCACCTCGATTACCCAGTGCTCGAGTTTCCGCGCAAGATCGTGTCCCACAACTTCGACAAGTCCGCCGAGGTTGAAGGCACCCTGATGGGGCTCAAGGGCCAGTACCTGATCCTCGATACCGGCGTCATCAACCTGCGCAAGTTTACCGGCTACGAAATCCAGATCGGTTGATGCGGCTACCAGCCTGTTTCAGCCATTTAGCCGCTATTCAACCATAGTGCGCTAGCGCGGCCGCCAGTTCCTGCTCGTGAAAGCGCCTGGCGGCCTCACTTCCTGCTGTATCGCTGGGCTCGCTTTTCCCATCGCCGTTCACCTCGCTTGTGAGGCGTCCCAAACGGCGGGCCTCATCGAAAAAGCCAGGCGCCGGCATGCCTCGGCGCTCTCTGGATTGGCTGACGACCAGGGCGGCCAGGAAGGGGCGATCGGCCGCCGCGTCATCACGCATACTGTCTTCCAATAGCCGCGCCAGGGCCTGGATCATGCCGGGTGGGGATAGCCCCAGGGCTTCACAGGCCTGGCGGTAGGTGACGGTCTGGCCCTGGCGAGCGACCTGCACCAGGTAATGACGTAGCAGCGTCTGGGTAGACGAAGTGTCGGTCATGCGGGGCTTTCCTTGACGGGATTGGTAGACGGGCCTTAAACATATGGGTCTAGGGCAAAAGACGCCCATTCTAGCAGCCGTTGCCTCAAGCGCCGACGCGACGGTTGGCCTCCATGCGCTTGAGGAACACCTCGAGGATTCGGCTATAGAGCGCTCGCCCCAGCAGGGTATCTTCCACGCCGGCGTCGATGTTGGGGTTGTCGTTGATCTCGATAACGACTACCCGGTCGCCGACTTGCTTCAAGTCGACGCCATACAGGCCGTTGCCGATCAGCCGGGTCGATTTGAGCGCCGCCTTGATGACGGCGGCGGGCACGTCCTCGGGAGCGTGCGTGCTGAAGCCGCCGCTTCTGGCCTTGCCCTTGGAGTGGTCGTAGATCTGCCAGTGACCTCGGGCCATGTAGTAGCGGCTGGCGAACAGCGGCTGGCCGTCGAGCACGCCGATGCGCCAGTCGAAGTCGGTGGGCAGCCATTCCTGTAGCAACAGCAGGGCCGAGGAGGCGAACAGCCGCTCGGCCTCGGGCAATAGCGCCTCGGCGGAAACGATCTTGACGATGCCCCGCGAGAAGGAGCCGTCGGGCACCTTGAGTACCATGGGAAAGCTGAGCCCCGCCGCTTTTTCCGCCAGCCGCGGAAGGTCGCTGCGATTCAGCAGCACGCCTTCGGGAGTGGCGATGCCTCTTGCCCGCAGCAGGGTATGCAAATACACCTTGTTGGTGCAGCGCAGGATCGAGCGTGGGTCATCGATGACCACCAGGCCCTCATGCTCGGCGCATCGCGCCATACGATAGGTGTGGTGGTCGAGGCTGGTGGTTTCCCGGATGAAGAGCCCGTCGAACTCGGCCAGGCGGCCCGCGTCACGCTTGGTGATCAGCGAGACATCGATGCCCAGCTTGCGTCCTGCACGAATGAATTCCTTGAGCGCACCGCGGTTGCTGGGAGGCAGGGCCTCCTGGGGGTCGACCAGCATGGCCAGGTCGAAGCGATAGCGCCGGCGGGCCTTAGGGGTGCGCCAGACCTTGCGCGAGTGCCGATTCAAGGCGCTGGCGAACAGATCTTGTTCTTCTTGACTGAGCGCGGTGAGCCGCAATGGCTTGAGCCGTGACAGCCGCCACAGATCCTGGCGCCGCGTGAAGCGCGCCTCGAGCAGCGGGCAGGGCAGGCGCTCGAAGAGCTTGCGGGCAAGCTTTGATAGCCCAGGTTGCAGGCACTCACCAAACATCACGCGCAGGGTGATACTGTCGCCGGTCAGAGAGCCGCGCCGGGCCAGCTCATTGAGCAGGGGGCTCAGGGCTTCGAGCTGCAGATCGACCAGTGCCTTGCGCGACAGTTGGTTGAGCGTTTCGACGCTGGGTAGCACTCGCTGGCCGCGGGCTTGCGCGAGCAGCGATACATAATAGCCACTCTCCAGGTAGTCGAGCTCACCGGACAAGTTGATGACGTGAGTGGCCGCATCCTGCTCTTGTTCCTTTTCCGGGGTCTGGTTCAGGGCCTGCGCTGGCCGCGCCTCTGCCAGGTAGTCATCGGCCGTGATCAGGTCGTCGCTTGGAAAGTAGGGGCGCCAGTCGATGAGACGGTCGACGACGATTTGCAGAGGCATTGAAGGGCTCTCCTTGAGCTCGGCCAGAAGGCAATTCCTAGCGATCAGCATGCGCGTGCAGGCAGATCAAGACAATATGCGGATATGGTGAAATAAATTCATCATGCAAGGCGGTGACACTGGGTTACATGCATCGCAGAATCCTCGTTACATCCTCAAGGTACCCATCGACATGACCGCCCTGTTGCGCCCGGCCCAGCCGGGTGACCTCGCAGCACTCTGCCAGCTCGAACAGCTCTGTTTCACGACCGATCACTTCAACCGACGCCAGCTTTGGCACTTATTGAACCGCGCTCACGCCATCACCTGGGTGGCCGAGGATGAAGCACAGCGACTGGTGGGCTATGCGACCCTGCTGTTGAGGCGTAACAGCCGTGCGGCGAGGCTCTATTCCTTCTGCGTGCATCCCGAGGTTCAGGGCCAGGGCGTTGGGCGGCGTTTGTTGGATACGCTGGAAAGCGAGGTGCGGGATCTTGGTTGTGAATGGCTAACCCTCGAGGTGCGCGCCGATAATCGACGTGCCCGGGCGCTCTATCGGCGAATGGGCTTCGTGTTGCGGCGCTGGCTCGATGACTACTATGCCGATGGCTGCGCGGCCTGGCAGATGGAGAAGTCGCTGCTGGCTGCTGACAAGAGGCAAGTGGTCAACGCTTGATGATTGAAGCGAGGCCGACGGGTGAAATGCCCGTCGCGGTGCTCTAGAATCGCACTCCATTTCCACTTCGTCAGGAACGTCTCATGCCCTCCTTCGATATCGTCTCTGAGTTTGACAAGCACGAAGCCATGAATGCCGTGGATCAGGCCAATCGCGAAGTACAGACGCGTTTCGACTTCCGCGGCGTCGATGCCAGCTTCACGCTCAATGACGACACTGTCGCGCTCGAAGCCGACGCCGACTTTCAGCTCAAGCAGATGGTCGATGTGCTGCGCGCCAAGCTGATCGCACGGGGTATCGATGCCCGCTGCATGGATGAACAGGACCCTGAGTTGAGCGGTGTCAAAGCCCGCCAGGAAATCAAGCTGAAGCAGGGGCTCGAGCAGCCGGACTGCAAGGCCATCGTCAAGCAGATCAAGGATGCCAAGCTCAAGGTCCAGGCCCAGATCCAAGGCGACAAGGTGCGCGTGACGGGCAAGAAGCGTGATGACCTGCAGCAGACCATCGCCTTGCTCAAGAGCGAGCAGGGGCCGGATCTGGCTCTGCAGTACAACAATTTCCGCGATTGACCGAACGCAGCGCGATAGCCTGCGGCTTGAGCGACCGCCAAGGGTGGCGCCATGTGTTCGCTGGTACAAGGATGCCTCATTGAGCGGCGCTAGACGTCAAATAGCGCAAAGCGATTTCCGTTCAATCCGTTGTTGCGGTTCAATGAGTGCATGGATGCTAAGCTTTATCTAGACGCGGCCGTTATCAGGAGAACGGAGATGCCTCGAACCACCGTGATCCGTACCGCCTATCGCCTGTTGGCGATGGTGAGCTTCGCGCTCGGTGTGGTCGGTGCCTTTCTGCCGCTGATGCCGACCACTTGCTTCATGCTGGTGGCGGTATGGGCCGCTTCAAAGGGCTCGCCTCGTTTTGCTGCCTGGATTCGGCGCCACCCGCGTTTCGGTCCGCCCTTGACGGCCTGGGAGCGTGAGCGAGCGATTCCGCGTCATGCCAAGCGGCTGGCCGTACTGATGCTGGCACTTTCTATCGGAGTGCTGGTGTTTAGCCCGATTCCCCTGGGCATAAAGCTCGTCGTGATCGTCTCTCTGGCGTGCCTCGGGGCCTGGATCGTCACACGCCCAGAGCCTCGCGCTTTCCCGATATTCACCCTTACCTCCCAGGCTCTTTCGCCCCGGGCCATGCACTCGAATCAGCGCCGACTTTGAGATGGCTGCCACTGGCGCCGTACAATGATCGGCGATTTCAGAACAGGAGCCTTCCTCGATGTCTGCGATGCAGCCGACTTACCTGCATGATTACCAACCGCCCGCGTACCGGGTGACTCATACCGAGCTGAAATTCGACCTGTCGTCGTCGGCGACCCGCGTTACTGCCCGCCTGCATGTGGAGCGCCATCCCGCGCACCAGGGGGCAGGCTCGCTGCCGCTGGTGCTGAACGGCGAACAGCTCTTGCTCAAGCGTATCGCCATCGACGGTGAGGAGCTCGAAGCCGATGAGTACGCGCAGGACGATGCCTCGCTGACCGTGCATCAGGTGCCGACAAGCTTCCTGCTGGACACTGAGGTAGAGATCAACCCGGCGGCCAATACGGCCCTGTCAGGTCTCTACCAGTCCAGCGAGATGTTCTGCACCCAGTGTGAGGCGGAAGGCTTTCGCCGCATCACCTTCTATCCGGACCGTCCGGATGTAATGGCAACCTTCTCGACCACGGTGATCGGTGACCGGGCGACGTTGCCGGTGCTGTTATCCAACGGCAACCCGGTGGAATCCGGCGAGCTACCGGGCGATCGCCACTTCGTCACCTGGGAAGACCCGCACCCCAAGCCCAGCTATCTGTTCGCCCTGGTGGCCGGTGACCTGAAGAAGGTCGAGGATCGTTTCACCACTCAGAGCGGACGCGACGTCACGTTGCAGGTGTGGGTCGAAGAAGAGAATCTCTCGAAGACCGATCACGCCATGGCCTCGCTGAAGCGGGCCATGAAGTGGGACGAACAGACCTATGGGCGCGAGTACGACCTCGATCTGTTCATGATCGTGGCCGTCAACGACTTCAACATGGGCGCCATGGAGAACAAGGGCCTCAACATCTTCAACTCGGCGGCGGTATTGACGCATCCGCATACCGCTACCGATGCGGCCTTCCAACGCGTCGAGAGCATCGTTGCCCACGAGTACTTCCACAACTGGTCGGGCAATCGCGTGACCTGCCGCGACTGGTTCCAGCTGTCGCTCAAGGAAGGCTTCACGGTGTTCCGGGACCAGAGCTTCTCGGCGGATACCAACTCGGCGCCGGTCAAGCGCATCGAGGATGTCGCGGTGTTCCGCACTGCCCAGTTCGCCGAGGATGCGGGGCCGACCGCTCACCCGATTCGCCCGGACCATTACATTGAGATTGGCAACTTCTACACCCTGACCATCTATGAGAAGGGTGCCGAAGTGGTTCGCATGCTGCAGAACCTGCTGGGCTGGGAGCTGTTCCGTCGTGGCTCGGACCTGTACTTCGAACGCTTGGACGGCCAGGCCGCCACTATCGAGGACTTCGTCGGCTGCATGAGCGAAGTATCGGGTCTCGACCTGAGCCAGTTCATGCACTGGTACTCTCAGGCCGGCACGCCGGAGATCGACGCCCACGGTGAATACGACTATGCCAAGTCCGAGTATCACCTCACCCTGCGTCAGCGCACGGCGCCGACTCCGGGGCAGCCGGACAAGGTCGCGCTGCATATCCCGATTCGTATGGGGCTGGTCGGCACCAAGTCCGGCCAGGACCTCAAGATGACTCTCAACGGCGAGTCGGTAGGTACTGACACCGTGATTCATCTGCGTGAATCCGAGCAGCACTTCGTCCTCACCGACCTGGCCGAAGCCCCTGTGCCGTCGCTGCTGCGCGGTTTTTCGGCGCCGGTCAAGCTGCGGTTTCCTTACAGCCGTGAAGACCTGGCCTTTCTGCTGCAGCAGGATTCCGATGGTTTCAACCGCTGGGATGCCGGCCAGCGGCTGGCGATGCTGGCCCTCGATGACCTGATTGCGGCACATCGCAATGGCGTCGAGAAGGTCATGGACGTGCGCGTTATCGACGCCTTCCGTACCCTGTTGACCAGCGAAACCGATGACAAGGCAGTGCTCGCCGAGATGTTGACCCTGCCCTCGGAGGCCTACATCGCCGAGCAGCAGCCCGTGGTCGATGTCGATGCCATCCATGCCGCTCGTACTTTCGTCAAGCAGTCGCTGGCGGCTTCCCTGCGCGATGAGTTCATGGCGGTGTATCGTGCCAACCAGCTCGATGAGCCCTATGCGCCTGAGCCTGGGCAGATCGCTGCGCGCAGCCTCAAGAACGTGGCACTGTCCTACCTGGTGGCGATCGAGGACGAGGAGGCGCTGGAGCTTGTGCAAGCCCAGTTCAATGCCGACCACAACATGACCGACGTGCGGGCGGCTCTGACGCTGCTCACCCATAGCTCGCGCAATGACCTGGCCGATCCGGCGCTGCGTGCCTTCGGTGACAAGTGGGCCCACGATCCACTGGTCATGGATCAGTGGTTCAGCATTCAGGTAACCCGGCCACAGGCCGATGCCCTGGATCGCGTCAAGTTCCTGATGAAACATCCGAAGTTCTCGTTGAAGAACCCCAACAAGGTGCGTGCCCTGATCGGCGCCTTCGCCAGCAATCGGGTCAACTTCCACCGCATCGACGGTGCCGGCTACCAGCTGCTGAGCGATGTGGTGATCGAGCTCAACAAGCTCAACCCGGAAATCGCCGCGCGCCTGATCACGCCGCTGACCCGCTGGCAGCGCTTCGACGAGGCTCGTCAGGAGCTGATGAAAGACGAGCTCGAGCGCATACGCGCAGAGGAACTCTCGCCGAACGTCTATGAAGTGATTGAAAAGGCGCTGGCCGATTGACGCCACGACCGGTGACGTACTTGGCGTTGCCGGTCAGGGGTTACGCCTCAGGCAAGTGCCAGTTTGATCGTGCTTGTTGATCTTGTGACTGGCATGACCGCCAGAGACGGAACGGGCCGCCCCATCGGGGCGGCCCGTTTTTTTCGAGAGCGTTCTCGGAAACAGGCGCAGTCAAGTGAGGAGGGGACGAGGGCGCCAGGCCTTTCAGCCCCCATCGACATCAGCCCAGCTGATCGACATCGGTGACTAGGCCTGCCTCCTTGGCGGCGCTGTCGGCCAGCGCCCGGCCGGCCTCGTCGTAGATGTGGTAGACGGCATTCGCCCCCAAGGTCTGGATCGGCTTGATCTCATCGGGATACTCGACGATGGCGGTGATCTGACCCTTGAACTCGTCTCGATCATGCAACTGCTTGAGGGCGAAGAGGTTGCCGGCATGGTGCGGCATCGCCAGCACCACGAGCTTCAGGCTCGGCGACATCATCAGCTTGTCCCAGAAGTCTGAATCCAGAGCATCGCCTTCCAGCAGGTTGTAGCCTTCTTCCTTGAGGCGCTTGACGCTTTGCGGGTTGCTGTCGATGCCCAGCACCTTGAGGCCGTACTGCTTTTGCAGCCGCTTGTAGGTGCTACGGCCGATACGGCCCATGCCCATCACGACCGCTTCGGCATTGCCAACCTCAATGGAGCGCTCGACCGCGTTCGGCCCCTTGGCCATTCCTGCGGGCAGCAGCTGGGCGAAGCGGCGATAGAGGGTCTCGCTGGCGCTATTTAGCAATGAGGAAAGCACGAAGCTGATTGCTACCGCCAGCGACATCACCACCAGCCATCTGTCGTCGAGCCAGCCCTGGCTGGTCGCCAGGGCACCGACGATAAGGCCGAACTCGGAATAGTTGGCTAGTCCCAATGAAGCCAGCACTGAGGTGCGCAGGCGAAGCCGGAAGCCCATGAAAATCATCTGATAGAGCAGCGCCTTGAGCGGCACCACGGCCACCAGCAGCAGAGCCAGGCCGAGCATTTCGGCATCGGGCATGGCGGTCAGGCCGATGGTCAGGAAAAAGCCGACCAGCAGTAGCTCCTTGAGGTTGAACATCGAGCGCGCCAAGTTCTGGGCAGCCGGATGAGGCGACAATAACAAGCCCACGATCAGCGCGCCGAGGTCGCCCTTGATACCGACCGCATCGAAGAGGCCGTAGCCGACTACCAGCGCCATCAACATGCCGCACAGCATCTGCATCTCACCGTGGCCCATGCGGTCGAGTAACCGTTGCAGCAGGGGGGCCGCCGGAATCAGCAGCAACAGCAACAGTGCCCAGGGACTGGGCAGTTCGCCGGTGGAGGCGGTAAGGAACACCACCGCAAAGATGTCCTGCATGATCAGCACGCCGATCGCCAGGCGACCATAGGCGGTCTGGGTCTCGCTACGCTTGTCCAGCACCTTGATCACGAAGACCGTGCTTGAGAACGACAGGGCGAAACCCAACAGGGCCAGCGTTTGCCAAGGAACGCCCTCGAGCAGCGTGAAGCCTGCCAGTTCGTATAGGCCCATTGCCGCACTGAGCAATAGCGTCGAAGCGACCAGATGCAGGGAAGCCCCGCCCCACACTTCTTTACGTAGCAGGGTGCGCACATCGAGCTTGAGGCCGATGGTGAACAGCAGAAGCGTCACGCCGATGTTGGCCAGTGTGGTCAGCAGTGGCGTTTCTTCATAGCCCAGGGCATTGAGCACGAAGCCGCCGGCAAGGAAACCGACCAGTGGCGGAAGCCTGAGTGCAATGGCACCCAGGCCGCCCAGAAAAGCGACCAGCAGAAAAGCCGGTTCGATCATGATGTCTCCTCGTGTGCACGTCCCTGTTCGGGGCAGGCGCGTTATCTGAGCGTGACTGCCTATGCCTCATGGTTTCCTATCGGCCAGCCTTTGCCAACCTTTTGCACTGCCCATGCGTCGCCGATACCCGGGCCAACGGTGTAAGATGAGCGATATGAATGCTAATCGCTCAATGTTACGCCTGCTGATAAACGGCAAATCGGCCCAGTCACCGCCTCTGCGCGAGGCTGTGGAAGCCGTGCGCAAGCAAGGCGTCCGGCTTGAGGTTCAGGTGACCTGGGAAGCCGGGGATGCCGCTATGCTCACTGAGCAGGCAGGTGAAGCTGGCGCATCACGGCTGATCGTCGCCGGCGGTGATGGCACCGTGAACGAGGCGGTCAATGGCCTGATGCGTCTGCCTCGTGAGGCACGGCCTGCCTTGGGCATCTTGCCGATGGGGACGGCCAATGACCTAGCCACTGGCTTGGGCATCCCCGAAGAGCTCAAGGCAGCACTGAGCTTGGCGCTCACGGCGTCTCCCCGAGCGGTAGATGTGTTGCGAGTCGGCGACCACCATTTCCTCAATATGCTGTCGGCAGGCTTCGGGGCGGAGATTACGGCCTCTACGCCCAAGTCGCTCAAGCGTCTACTCGGTGGCGGTGCCTATTCGCTGATGGGGGCCCTCAAGGCCTGGCGTTTCCACGCTTGCCCGGCCCGGCTCGAGTGGCCGGGGGGCGAGGGGCGGCGTGAACTCTTCCTGCTGGCGATTGGCAATGGCGCCCAGGCCGGTGGAGGGCAGCAGCTTAGCCCGATGGCCCGTCTAGATGATGGCCTTTTGGAGGTGTTGGCGGTGCGGCAGTTCTCTTCGCTTGCGGGGATGCGCCAGATGCTCGGCGAACTCAAGCGACTACCTGCAAGCGGCGAGTTCGTGGAGTACTGGCAGACTGATCAGATCCGAGTGACGGCCGACAAGCCACTGCCACTGACTTTGGATGGCGAGCCACACCGCCTGGATCATCTGGATGTGGAACTGGCGCCAGGGGCCATCGACTTGCTGGCCCCAAACGACTGTCCATTGTTGGAGCATGCGGCGCCGGCACCATGATGGCGGTTCATGGCGACGGAATAAGACAATTCATGATCACGACTCATGATGACGATCCAGGACAACGAAAAGGAGCGATGTCCGATGTTGACCCCATTTCACTTGGCGGTGCAGGTTCGCGATCTCGCTGAGGCGCGCGGTTTCTACGCTGACCTGCTGGGCTGCCCGGAAGGTCGCTCGAGCGATACCTGGATCGACTTCAACCTCTTCGGCCATCAGTTTGTCTGTCACCTCAATCCTGACATGACGCCGCAGCGCCATCATAATGCGGTGGACGGCCATGGCGTGCCGGTACCGCATTTTGGGGTGGTGCTTCAGATGCCCGACTGGGAGGCGCTTGTCGACCGCCTGACCGAGGCCGGGGTGCGTTTCGAGATCGAGCCCTATGTGCGCTTTCAGGGCCAACCCGGCGAGCAGGCCACCATGTTTTTCTATGATCCCAGCGGTAACGCGCTGGAGTTCAAGGCCTTTCGCGATATCGACGGTCAGCTGTTCGCGACCTGATTGAGGCATACGCCTACCACAGCCCGACGAGAGATAGACAATGGATGAATTCATGCAGGCGGCGATTGACGAGGCGAGGTTGGGCCTGGCGGAAGGCGGGGTGCCGATCGGCTCGGTGTTGGTGCATCGCGGGCGCATCATCGGGCGTGGTCATAACCAGCGCCAGCAGCGTGGCAGCGTGGTGCTGCATGGTGAGATGGATGCCCTAGAGAATGCTGGGCGTCAGCCGGGGGCGGTGTACCGGGACTCAGTGCTCTATACCACCCTCTCGCCCTGTCCGATGTGTAGCGGCGCCATCCTGCTGTATGGCATACCCAAGGTGGTGATCGGCGAGCATCGTACCTTTGTTGGCGCCGAAGACACTCTGCGTCAGGCCGGCGTCGAACTCGAAGTGCGCGACGATGTCCAGTGCCGTGAGCTGATGAATACCTTCATTCATCGCCACCCCGAAGTCTGGGCCGAAGATATCGGCGAGTGAGCCGGCGCCTTGCGTGCGCGGCAGCGCTTTGCTGGAATGACACCACACACGATGCGAGGAAATTCAAGATGATGAAGACGCCATACGGGGCCCTGCTGCTGGCTCTGGTTCTGAGCCTTGGGCTGGCCGGATGTGGCAATGGTGACGATCCGGCGGCCGGCGATCCGGCGGCCGGCGACCCGGCGGCCAATGATCAGACGACCAGCGACCAAGCGGCCAGCGACACGGCGTCGAACGCCCCTGCGGCTGAAGGTGCGCCCGCAGCTGAAAGCTCTGATGGAGCAGCGGCGACAGAGGATGGTAGCGCAGCTTCGATCACCAATGCCCCCGAGGCCACAAGCGATGGTGCAGCCACAGCTGATGAGGGCGGTGATACTGGCGCGATGAGCCAGGGTTCCATGGCCGACGACTCCCAGCTCAGCGAGCCCCAGAATAGCTCCACCGCTGAACTGGCACCCAGCGAGCCGAGCGAGTCCGAGATTGACTCCATGATCAGCGATGGCGATAACCTGGAAGTGACGCCTGGCGAGACCAGCGAGTCCGAGATCGAAGCCTTCATGGCGGAGACCGAGCGCCGCTTCGAAGAAGCCCAGCAGGAAATTGATCAGCAGTTCAAGGAAGCGGAGAGCAAGACGCCTGACGAGATGCTGAACGAGGTCGATCAAGAACTTGGTCAGCCCTGACATTTCGCCCTAACGTCATCGGCGGCCGCGGATGAGCCGGCGTTTCCAGCGCCAGGCGACGTCGGATTCAACGAGGTGCGGCGGCAAAGAAAAAGGTCCACCTCGGTGGACCTTCGCTTAGGCATTGAGTGTCTTTGCATAGACTGCGCCAGCAGTCTATGTGAAACGCCGATTTGAACACTCGGTGCTGTAACCCTCTGCTGCTGTCTGCCAGCGAAGCGCTAGCAACTGGCGAGGGGCAGGCGCGCCATTTGGTCTGATCCTAGCTGATCAGCTAACGGCCTTGATATTGGCGGCCTGAAGGCCTTTCTTGCCCTGAGTGACGTCGAAGCTGACCTTCTGACCGTCCTGCAGAGACTTGAAGCCCTCGGCCTGGATCTCGGAGAAGTGGGCAAAAAGATCGTCGCCGCCATCATCCGGAGAAATGAAGCCGTAGCCCTTGGTGTCGTTGAACCACTTGACAGTGCCAGTTGCCATCTTTTTTTCCTTACCTTACGTAATGACCAAGCTGAGGACATCATGCCCGTTTCCGGTGCAAGTCCCCTCTGTATATGGGTTATGCCAATAAGAAAAACCACATTCGCTAACCCATTTGGCGGATAGATGCATCGGCAGCCGAGTTGGGTCAATATAACCCGCACTGGCATGCCTTAGTGCCCGCAAAATCACTTTAGATGGAAATATCATGGTCGTCCAGAACGTCGATTTCACTGCCGCCGACGCCCCTCAACGCTTCGTTGCCTCGCTGCGCGAGACGGGATTCGGCGTGCTGCGTAACCACCCGATTTCATCCGAATTGGTGGAGTCCATCTACCGCCAATGGCAGGCCTTCTTCGAAGGGCAGGACAAGCATGAGTTTCGCTTCGATCCTGAGCGCCAGGATGGTTACTTTCCGCCTTCGGTCTCCGAGACCGCCAAGGGCCAGTCGGTCAAGGACCTCAAGGAGTACTACCACGTCTATCCTTGGGGCCGGATCCCGGATGCGCTGGCCGATGACATCATGGAGTACTATCGCCGCGCCGAGGCACTGGCGGCGACGCTACTCGGCTGGATCGAGGCCGAAACGCCGCCCGAGGTCGCGGCACTCTATCGCGAGCCACTGTCGCAGATGATCGCTGATAGCGGTCAGACACTGCTGCGTGTCCTGCACTATCCGCCGCTGTCCGGCGATGAGGTGCCCGGTGCAGTGCGTGCCGCTGCCCATGAAGACATCAATTTGATTACCGTGCTGCCGGCGGCCAATGAGCCCGGGCTCGAAGTCCAAAACCGTGAAGGAGAGTGGCTGGCGGTTCCCTGTGATCCGGGCCAGTTGATCATCAATGTCGGCGATATGCTCCAGGAGGCTTCGGGCGGGCACTTCCCTTCGACGTCTCATCGCGTGGTCAATCCCAGTGGGCCGGCGCGTTTTCACTCACGGCTGTCGTTGCCGCTGTTTCTGCATCCGCGGCCGGAAGTGGTGCTGTCCGAGCGCCATACGGCTGACAGCTATTTGAAGGAGCGCCTGCGCGAGTTGGGCGTCATCTGAAGAACAGTATCGGCGGAGCGCTGACGGGGCTCTTCGCTACTCCACTTCGCTACACGTCTAGACGAGGTTTTTGATATGACAGCAATGAGCAGTGCGGCCAGTGACACCCACAGCAAGCTGATGGGCTACCTGCTGTGGATCTTCGGTTTCCTCGGCGCCCATCGCTTCTATTATGGCAAGCCGGTCACCGGCACCATCTGGTTCTTCACCCTGGGACTCTTGGGTGTTGGCTGGCTGATCGACCTGTTTCTGATTCCTGGCATGGACCGTGACGCGGACTTTCGCTACCAGGCTGGCCCGATCAATTACTCACTGGCCTGGGTGCTGTTGACCTTCCTTGGGGTGTTTGGCCTGCATCGCTTCTATATGGGCAAGTGGCTGACCGGTATTGTTTATTTGCTGACCGGCGGGTTCTTCTTGCTGGGCGTGCTCTATGACTTCTGGACCCTCAACGACCAGATCTCGATGAAACATGCCAAACGTGGCATCTTCAACTGATTCATGGCCGGGCAGGCCCGGCCTTCGTCCACTCGCTCTAACCGGGCGATACTGCACGGCAAGGAGGCCTGCCGCTGATGTTCTTCGATGCCCAGTTCTGGCCCTTTCTGGTGGCCATCACGCTGCTGACGCTGAGTCCCGGGGTGGATACCCTGTTGGTGATCCGCAACACCACGCGAGGGGGGCGGCGTGATGGGGTGCTGACCAGCCTGGCGATCTGCTCGGGGCTCTTCGTGCATGCCGCCGTCTCGGCGCTGGGCATCTCGGTCATCCTGCTGCAGTCGGCCTGGGCCTTTTCGGCGCTGAAGCTTGCCGGTGCGGCTTACCTGATATGGCTTGGCCTGCAGAGCCTGGCGAGCGCGCGGCGGGGCACGCCGCTGCCGGTTGCCGGCTGTGGCGTTGAGCGGCAGGCGGTATCGTGCTGGGTGCCGCTGCGCGAGGGCTTTCTCTCCAATGTGCTCAACCCCAAGACGGTCGTGTTCTACATGGCCTTTCTTCCGCAGTTCATCGCCCCGGGCGACCCGGCGTTGGCCAAGTCGCTGTGGTTGGCCGGGGTGCACTTCCTGATCGCCAATATATGGCAGATCGGCATCGTCCTGATGCTGGGCCGGGCCGGCCACTGGCTGGCGCGCCGGGCGGTGTCGCGCACCCTGGACGGCGCCACCGGGGTGGTGATGGTGGCCTTTGGCCTCAAGCTTGCGCTGTCACAGCGCCCCATCTGAATGCCGCCTTGTCGGCGGCGAGTCGATCGGTTGCGGGGCATGTGGGCAAGACCAGTCTCACCTAATGAACTCGGCGTTACACAAGCGCTCCACCTGAAAGCCCCCGCCTGAAAACACCACGGGCCCGCTAAACGGGCCCGTGGTATATCAGTCTCTGTGCCAGAGTTGGCTGTAGGAACGCGGCAAGCGCGCTATTGCTGGGCTAGCAGCGAGGTATCGTAACGCTCGCTGCGCTCCGCCTGTGTCAGCAGCGACACATCCTGGGTGTTGCCGCCCTTGGCGAGACTCTCGAAGATCACCCGATAGGCCATCACGGCCTGAACGTACTGGCGGGTCTCGTGGAAGGGAATGCTCTCCACGAACAGGTCGAACTCCCGCGGGGCATCCTTGAGCCAGCGATCGACCCGGTTAGGACCGGCGTTATAGGCAGCGGTAGCGGCCAGCCGATTGCCACGGTAGCGCTCGATCATGTCCTGGATATAGCGGCTTCCCAGGCGGATGTTGATTTCCGGCTGCAGAACGCCATACAGGCCAGGATCCTCGAGTCCCAGTTGGCGGCTGACATGGCGCGCGGTGGCCGGCATCAGTTGCATCAATCCACGGGCACCGGCCGGTGAGACCACCGTTGGGTTGTAGGCACTTTCCCGGCGGGCGATGGCCATCAAGAGATAGGGGTCGACGCCGCGGCGATTGCCCCATTGGAGGAAATCGTCGCGATAGGCCTCGGGGAAGCGCCAGTCCAGTGCATCCCAAAGGCCGGCGGCAATCGTGGTCTGCACGGCGCGGGCATGCCAGCCCCGGTAAGCGGCGTAGTCCGCCAGTGCCCTGGCCTTGTCCGCATCGGCACGCGCTGCAGCGCTGTACCACTCGCTGTTGGCAAGCCCGGGCTCACCGATGCGAATCAGGGCCTCGGCGCGCTGCACGACCGGCCATTCGGCAATGCGCTCGCGGTAGGCCGCGTTGTAGCTCACACGCTCAAGGTTCAAGGCATAGGGCTGATCGAGACGGTCGGCGGCAGCGAAGCCGAAGAAGCTGCGTTCGCCGGCGGCAGCCCGGAAGGCATCGGCGGCGCCGCTGGGGTTGCCGAGCTGCTCGAGGGCGCGGCCAACCCAGTATTGCCAGCGGGCTTCGCGGCGCGGCTCGTCCGGCAGGCGGTGCACCCAGTCGATCACGCCGCTCCAGTCACGTTGAGCAAGTGCCCGGCGTATCCTGAGCTCCAATAGGTCGGTGTCATGGAAACCGGGAAGGGTGGCATCGACCCAGCCGCGGTTATTGGCGACTTCGCGAACCATCGAATAGAACATCAGGTCGTGTTCGATTGCCCGACGTGCACCGGCGCCGAGATCGACGTGCGGCGAGATCTTGCGCCAGGCTTCCAGGGCTGCCTCGGTATCGGCTCGGGTGAAGCCGTGCATGGCAGCCTCGAAAAGCGCGTCGGTGCCGCCTCCTTGTGGGCCGATGCGCGTGGGCACCTGGGTGATGGTCGAGAAGTCCTGCTGCAGGCGGTCCAGGGCGTCTAGCCCGGGCTGCCAGGCGCTGCCTAACTGACGGCCAAGATAGCTCACCATGCCTGTCTCACCGGCCTGCCAGGCCAGGGTGAGGCGCTCCCAGGTCTCGAGGTCGCCGATCTCGCCACGTTCGCGAAGGGTGCGAAACAGCGGGTCACAGGCGTCGGGCTGGGAGTGACCGACACGCCACAACGCGCGCCCGCCATCGGCGGCATCCTGCGGGCGGGTATCCAGCAGAGCGGTGTAGTAGTAACAGCGTCGCTGGGTGCCACGGGGCTCACCGTCGCTTATCTCGCGCAGGCTTTCAAAGCGACCGGCCTTGCCGTAACGGCTTATGGCTTCGCCGCGCATCCAGTCGGCCAGCGGCGAGTCGTCGTGGCGGGTCATGAAGTCTTGCACCTGCGATGCCGGCGCATCTGGCAGGCGTGACAGCAGGCGGTGGTAGTCCACATAGCCCTCGAGGACATGGCCATCGATGGCCGCCTGGTCGATACGCGAGAATTCATGCGCCCTGGCGGCCTTCAGAGCATCACGCATGGCCATGTCCTGCGTTTCACCGGCCTTGGCCGCATCGACCGATAGACCCAGCGGCAGGCTGAGCGCCAGACTTGCCAGCAGGGCCGGCCAATGCCGAGAGGGGAGGAAGCGTCGCATTAGGGGGGTCTCCAGAGTCGCGCCGTGCATGTCACTTATCTTCGCCGATGCATGACTCGTTGAGTAGTGTCGCCAGCTTTCGACAGGTGATGAAGGTTCAGGTGTCTCGTGGCATCGTTGCCAGGAGCGAAAGCGCTTTGACAGTCCGCCTAACCCTGGCGTCAGTTTAAGCGGGTGACACTCGGGGAGGGCAAGGGGTCTAATGAGCTAGCATTCGCACCAAGTATGCCGCAAACAGCAACCGGGGCGGTCAGGGGAGAGCAACATGGCAGGATCATCGTCAGGAGGCAAGGGCTGGCTTGGCCGGCGCGGTCGATCACTGGCACGGATCGGTCGCGCGCTGCGCTCGTTCGTCCCCATGCTGGGCGATGTGCTGGCGGGGCGCTATCGGCCGGTGCCCTGGCGAGCCATCGGGTGCATGACGGCGGCGGTGGCCTATCTGCTGTCACCCTTGGACCTGATCCCGGATGTCTTTCTGGTCTTGGGGTTGGCTGATGACGCGCTGATCGTTGGCTGGCTGCTATCCCGGGTCGATCGGCACCTGGCGCCCTATCATGCCTGGCGGGCAGAGCGCGCTGACTAGCCATGGGTCTGGCTGCAGAAGACCTGTCGCCATTCGCCCGCATTTGTCACATCAATGCCATCCAGTCGATTCGGTAGGCTTGAAAAGCCCGTACAGGTCCCCATATTCCGATCACGTCACCCGATACCGGCGTGTTGCCTTGGCAGCCGCCCCCAATGCTGAGATCGATGAGGGACTCGTTACATGTCTACCGTCACCCATGAAGAAACCCTGGGCTTCCAGACCGAAGTCAAACAGCTGTTGAATCTGATGATTCACTCCCTGTATTCCAACCGGGAGATCTTCCTGCGTGAGATGATTTCCAACGCTGCCGATGCCTGCGACAAGCTGCGCTATCAGGCGCTGGATAACGATGCGCTCTACGAGGGCGACAGCGAACTGCGTATCGAGATCGAGCACGATGCCAAGGCCGGCACCGTCACCGTGCGCGACAACGGCATTGGCATGAGCCGTGAGGACGTGATCCAGAACCTCGGTACCATCGCCAAGAGTGGTACCGCCGACTTTCTCCAGCAGCTCTCCGGCGAGCAGCAGAAAGATGCACGCCTGATTGGTCAGTTTGGTGTCGGCTTCTATTCCGGCTTCATCGTGGCCGACGAGGTCACCGTGCGCACACGTCGCGCCGACCTGCCCAAGGATGCCGGCGTCGAGTGGCGCTCGAAAGGCGAGGGCGAGTTCACCATCGCCGACATCGACCGTGAGGTGCGCGGTACCGAGATCGTGCTGCACCTCAAGCAAGACGCTCAGGAATACGCCGACGACTTCCGTCTCAAGAACCTGGTACGCAAGTACTCCGACCATATCGAAGTGCCGGTGCGCATGCCCAAGGTCGAGACTGCCAAAGACGACGAGGGCAACGAGATCGAAGGCAGCGAGGTCGAGACCTGGGAAACCGTCAACGAAGCGACCGCGCTTTGGGTTCGCCCCAAGGCCGAGATCAGCGACGATGAGTACAAGGCGTTCTACAAGCACGTCTCCCACGACTTCAGCGATCCGCTGACCTGGAGCCACAACCGGGTCGAGGGCAAGCTCGATTACACCAGCCTTCTCTATGTACCAGGCCGCGCGCCCTTCGATCTCTACGAGCGTGACGGTGCCCGCGGCCTCAAGCTCTACGTGCAGCGCGTCTTCATCATGGACGACGCCGAGCAGTTCCTGCCGCTGTACCTGCGCTTCATCAAGGGGGTGGTCGACACCAAGGATTTGTCGCTGAACGTGTCCCGCGAGCTGTTGCAGCAGGACCCGCAGGTCGACAAGATGAAGGCGGCCCTGACCAAGCGCGGCCTGGACATGCTCAAGAAGCTGGCCAAGGACGACGAGCAGTATCAGACCTTCTGGAATACCTTCGGCACCGTGCTGAAGGAAGGCCCGGCCGAAGATCACGCCAATCGCGACAAGATCGCCGGTCTGCTGCGCTTCGCCTCGACCCACACCGACAGCACGACTCAGGATCAGTCACTGGCGGCTTACGTCGAGCGCATGAAGGAAGGCCAGCAGAAGATCTATTACATCGTCGCCGACAGCTTCAATGCGGCCAAGCACAGCCCGCATCTCGAGATCTTCCGCAAGAAGGGCATCGAGGTGCTGCTGCTTTCCGATCGTATCGATGAATGGCTGATGAGCCACCTCACCGAGTTCGACGGCAAGTCCATGGTTGACGTCGCCAAGGGCGACCTGGATCTGGGCGAGATCGAAGACGAGGACGAGAAGAAGGCCCAGGAAGAGACCGCCAAGTCCAAGGAAGACCTGGTCAAGCGCGTCAAGGAAGCGCTGGGTGAAGAGGTTCAGGA
>CETM01011641.1_pt1 | contig 107843 bp, 118 predicted proteins | sample 361451 | NCBI WGS metagenome assembly CETM01 (sample SAMEA2622690, study PRJEB7988) | marine metagenome | isolation source: saline water (ENVO:00002010), including
ATGTTCGGAATCGGACTTGTTCTCATTGACTTGTTCGGCCCCGAGGGTGTCGCCCCCTTCATCTATTTCCAATTCTGATGCAAAAAACACCCGACTCCCGAATAGAAGGCTCGCCACACTCCAATGGCTTTGCTGCGGGACGAGTGCTGCTTGGCGGATCAGTGGGCTTGATTTTGGCGGCATGCCTCAACTCTTCGTCGTTGCTCGCTGAAGCAAAACGTCTTCCAGATAGCGCCAACCGCGCGGTGTCCCTAGCAGTATGGACGCCCTTAGAAGCGGCTGCTTCTTCATTGAAATTGACCTGGCCAAGAGAACTTGGGGAACGTTTACTCGGCCGAGCAGAAGACGAGCCCCCAATCACGTTGGTGCGCGAACGAACCGAGTTCACTAGTGAAACAGATTCTGACCAGACTGAACTAGTGGTTGAGTCAGTGCAAAGAGAACAAAGAAGCGAACCTTCTTCTTTGTCGTCTATGAACAGCGCACCCGAACTGGCCTGGGATGAAAATAACCCATTGAAAATCTGGGTATTAGGGGACTCAATGGTCCAGTTCTTCGGTGAAACCTTCGTGTCTATGGCGGAACAATCTTCTCTAGTTGATGGCACGTCAGAACCCCGGCTATCAAGTGGACTGAGTCGGCCCGACTACTTCGACTGGCCAGCTCGTGTCGCCCAGGTAATGGACGAATACGACCCTGACGTGGTGGTCCTAATGTTTGGTGGTAACGACGCGCAAAACATAAGAGATGCAGACAATCAATGGCTAGAGCGTTTTGGAGAGCCCTGGGTCGAGGAATACCGTCGGCGTGTTGGGTTCGTTATGGATATTGCTGCAGACGATGATCAGCGCATCATTCTTTGGGTCGGCCAGCCACCTATGAGTGGAGCGGGATTTGACACGCGGATGCAGCTACTCAACGAGTTGTATCAAATGGAAGCAGACGAACGAGAATCCGTTCACTACATCGAACTTCGCTCGCTGTTCACCGACACCTCCGGCGAATACTCCAGGTACCTTCCCGACACAAGCGGAAAGCTAGTAGATGTGCGATTAAGCGATGGTGTGCACTTAAGTCACTGGGGAGGAAAGTGGCTTTCGGAGCTACTGCTGTCCGAAATAAGCCGTCTTAGCGGCCTAGGAGACCTATGGCAGCAGTGAACTTCAGAGCTGCCTTTGCTTTTGTTGTAGCGATCTCAGCAACGTGGATGTTTCATGATTCAAGCGCGGCTGAAGAGACGAGCGCAGAATCCCACGTAGGCAGCGAATACGAGGAATTGAGATTCGACCCATGGGGTGCGCCTGCTCAACGATGGCCGGATGTGCTTTCACCGGGTCTGGGCGAAGAAGAGACTTACTACTACTGGACCCGAGAAGATCGAAGGTCGCTTCTCCGCGAAGGTACCGAGGGAAGACCCCTACACGTTTGGGTTGGTGGGGATTCGCTGGCGGGTGGCGCAGCGCTCGGTTTTAGGGAGTTGAAACTTAGTGAGAATCGTTGGGAATACACCGAGGATGTTCGGAAGTCCACTGGCGTTGTCAGCGATTGGTACTTCGATTGGGAAAACTATTTAGAAAACGAAATAGCGAACGGACCCTACGAGGTAATTGTTTTGTCTATTGGGGGCAACGACTGGCAGGGATTTCGTGGTGGACCAACAGAAAAGGGCAGCGCGGAATGGTCAGAAAAATATCGCTCACGAGTCAACCGGATGTTACAGATCCTCGATCGTCCAGGCCGCCTCGTCATATGGGTAGGTATGCCACACTTCCGTATCCCATTCATGGTGCCGCTACCTGACGCGGTCAACCCCATTACAAGGCACGTTTTCGAGAATGGAGAACGCTCTTCATGGATCGACGCTGCCGCAATCGTTTCACCCGATGGTGTTTGGGTGAAACACGTGACAGACGAAAATGGAAAAACGATCGAGGTGCGGACTGAGGACGGCACTCACTATCAATCAAATGGAGCGCGCCTGATAACCACAGCAGTCGTGGCCGCTATCGAAGAACGAACCCGCTAGCGCTGGCTGAACGGCAGTTAGCCCCTGCCGCAGTTTGGTCTTTTGCCGTGGTTCGCTTTGCTGCGGCGAGCGCGCAGTTTTCTCTTCTTGGTGCGCTTCGACATACGATCAAGGCTACAGGCGTGTTACCTGATTCCCTAAAGACGCCAAAATCAGCAAGTCCGCTGATTGTTAATCGACTGCGCCGACGTCTTTCAACTTTTCTACGTCTTCGGTTGAAAATCCCCAGTCAGTTAAAATTTCGGCTGTGTGTTGACCCGGGGATGGCGGCGGCATTTGTATTTCACCCGGAGTGCGACTGAACCTAGGAGCAGGTGCAGGCTGGACCACTCCATCCACTTCAACAAAAGAACCTCTAGCGACATTGTGGGGGTGCGACGGTGCTTCCGACAAGTCAAGAACGGGTGCATAACAGACGTCGCTTCCCAGCATTATTTCGTCCCACTCATCGCGAGTTTTCGACTTGATAACTTCCGCCAACCGTTCCTTCTTCTCAGCCCAATCTCCTTGATCATTTCGCTCTTCAGTAGAGGCGTCCTCCAAGCCGGTCAGTTCGAGTAACTCGTCGTGGAATTTCCCCTCGATCGAGCCAACAGAAATGAACTTTCCGTCTGAAGTTTCATACACCCCGTAGTAATAAGAGCCGCCGTCTAAAACGTTATCTTCTCGCTCATCCGACCAATGGCCTGATGCATGCATCCCGTAAATTGAAGCCATCAGAGATGCTGCTCCCTCGGTCATGGCAGCATCAACTATCTGCCCTTCACCAGACGTTTTTGATTCAAGTAAGGCAGCACACACCCCGAAGGCCAAATAAATTCCTCCACCTCCAAAGTCACCAACCAGATTCAATGGAGGTGATGGTTTGTCGGCCGAACCTATTGCGTGGAGCGCGCCGGTCAACGCTATGTAGTTGATGTCGTGACCTGCAGCGTGAGCTAGGGGACCCTCCTGTCCCCACCCTGTCATTCGCCCGTAAACGAGTTTCGGATTGCGAGCAAGGCACTCTTCGGGCCCTAAACCGAGACGCTCCGTTACGCCTGGACGAAAACCCTCAATCAACGCATCGGCCTCTTCAACGAGTTTCAGGACCGTTTCCACACCGTCGGGGTTCTTGAGGTCAACTGAAACAGATCGACGGCTTCGGTTCAGAACGCTGAATTGTCTACCCCTGTCGATTCCAAGATCGACCTGAGTCATACGATCAACTCGAACTACGTCTGCTCCCAGATCGGCCAGCAACATGGCACAAAATGGGCCAGGCCCTATACCGGCTAACTCAACTACCTTGACTCCGCTTAACGGTCCCACAACATCCTCCCCGAATGCCTTTCCCCATGATTCTTTCACAGGCTGAGATCACCTTCACGGCCGTTGGGTGACTTCACCCAACTCGACGGTAACCTCGCCTGCCAATGGAACGATTTGGATTTGTTGGGCTACCCAACGCAGGAAAGTCATCTCTTTTCAACGCCCTAGCTGGCGGAGGGGCCCTCGCTGCTCCATATGCGTTTGCGACCACGGATCCAAATGTGGGAGTCGTCAGGGTCCCCGACCATCGCCTCGATGCTTTGGCGGAGATGAGTAAGAGCAAAAAGGTCGTCCACTCCACAACCGAATTTGTTGATATTGGTGGCCTTGTTGAGGGAGCCAGCCAAGGAGAAGGGCTGGGTAATAAGTTTCTTGCGGGGATCAGGGAAGTAGATGCCCTGGTTTTGGTTCTTCGAACCTTTAGTGATGCCGATGTGCCGGGCCCCACTGACCCTCTAGAGCACTTACGAGTTGTAGAAATCGAGCTGACGCTCGCTGATCTCGAAACGGTTGAGTCCCGAATCGACCGTCGGCAAAAGGCCCTGCGCGCAGACCCTCGAGACCCCGGGCTCATGGCCGAAGTAGACGCCTTGGAAGCAGCTTTAGAATCGCTTTCCGAAGGCACCCCGCTCTACCGAGCTGCTCTTTCGCAAGAGCGACAATTAGCTCTTCGTGAACACTTTCTTCTTACTAACAAGCCCGTTATGGCGGTGCTCAACATAGGAGAAGATCAATTAGCGGAAGCATCTAATCTGGCATCGGAACTTGCGGAAGCTCTTCCTGAGTCTCAAGTTTTGCCACTCTCGGTTCAACTTGAGGCTGAAGCAGCAATGCTGGCCGATCACGAAAGAGCTGAGCTCCTAGAAGGTCTGGGTTTAGGGGAAGGCGCCCTTCCTGTTTTTGTCCGCGCCGCGCACGGCATGCTTGGACTGCGAACCTTTCTAACTACTGGCGAAAAAGAATCGCGTGCATGGACCTTTAAACATGGTTGGAAGGCACCACAGTGTGCCGGACGAATTCACACAGATTTTGAGAGAGGGTTTATCCGAGCCGAAGTGATTGGCCACGAGGACTTACTTGCACTGGGCTCATGGACGGCCGCGAGAGAAGCAGGTCAATTACGTCTCGAAGGAAAAGACTATGAGATGCGAGACGGAGACGTTGTCGAATTCCGCTTCAATGTGTGATGAGGTGTTCGTTATAACTAGCCCTTGAAACGATGACTTAGCGTCAGAAATCACATCTCTATTCCCTGCACAAAGACAAAATGGTTTTAGGCCAGGCCCGATGAACGAACCACGAGAACCGCACCGCCAAGGAACGCTCTATTTAGTGGCCACGCCGATAGGCAACCTCGGCGATATCACTCAACGAGCGTGTGAGATCCTCGAAGAAGTCCAAGTTGTCGCTTGCGAAGACACCCGTCAAACGGGAAAGCTTCTGAAACTTCTGGGCCTACAAGCGAAGCGACTCCTCATCGCTAATGAACACAACGAAGCCTCAATCGGCCCCACAGTTGTCGAGCTACTCAGCCAAGGTAACGACATCGCGCTTGTCAGCGATGCGGGAACCCCTGCTATCTCCGATCCTGGGGAACGTCTAGTTAAGCATGTGACCGACAACGGACATCGCGTATCGGTAGTTCCTGGCGCTAGCGCAGCCATAGCCGCCCTAACCCTTTCTGGTTTACCAACAAAGCGGTGGGCCATGGAGGGCTTCTTACCCCGCAAAGGACAAGAGCGGACCCTTCATCTGGAATCAATCGGTTCCGCAGACCGGACTAGCGTTTTGTTCGAATCACCTAAGCGACTACACAAAACCCTCTTGGACCTCATCGAGGTATGCGGCCCCGATCGTCCAGCTGCTGTTCTGCGAGAACTGACCAAATTGCACGAAGAATGCGCGCGTGGAACGTTAGAAGAGTTGACCCAACGATTCTCGGGAGAAGCAAAAGGCGAAATTGTCATAGTCATCGGTGCCGCCAAGCTGCCAGAAGTCACGGACCAGACAATCCTCGATGCTCTGGAAGTAGAGCGAGCAAACGGAACAAAGTTGAGTAGCGCTGTCATCCAAGTCTCAACGTCCTTAGGCATCCAACGAAATAGGGTTTATGCGCTTGCACATCCGACAAAGGAATAACGACTCAACCAAGAAAGCTCGCCAGTTGAGCGAACCTAGGTCGGTACCATGTCAACCGTGACCACGCCTTACTACGTCACCACGCCGATCTATTACGTGAACGACGCGCCACACATCGGGCACGCCTACACGACCATCACTGCAGATGCTGTCGCGAGGTGGAACCGGCTCCTTGGTCGCGATGTGCATTTTCTCACAGGAACTGATGAACACGGCCTAAAGGTGCAACGAGCCGCCGAAGAGAACAATTGCTCACCAATCGAATGGGCTGATCAAACAGTTGTCAGGTTTCAAGATGCTTGGCACCAGCTGGGGATATCTAACGACGATTTCATTCGTACTAGTGAACAACGCCACTATTCGGCAGTCGAGAAGCTTCTGCAAGCCTGCTACGACAACGGAGACGTAGATCTTCAGACCTATGAAGGTTTGTATTGCGTAAGTTGTGAAGCTTATTTCGGTGAGGGTGACCTTGATAACGGGAACTGTCCAATACATGGACGACCCGTCGAACATGTCACCGAAGAGAACTATTTTTTTAAACTGAGCCGCTACGAACAAGCACTCAAAGATTGGTATGAAACACATCCTGACTTCGTTGTTCCAGTAACCAAAAGAAATGAAGCTCTTGGCTTCATCAACCAAGGACTCCAAGACTTTTCGATTAGCAGGACCTCTATTGACTGGGGCATACCGCTTCCCTGGGATCCCTCACACGTCACATACGTGTGGTTCGACGCTTTGACGAACTACATCACTGCTGCGGGATACGTTGACGACCCACAAGGATTTGAAAAGCGCTGGCCTGGAGTCCATCTCATCGGGAAAGACATTCTCAGATTTCATTGTGTGTACTGGCCAGCGATGTTGATGAGCGCTGGCCTAATGCCTCCCGAGCGCGTCCATGTACATGGGTTTTTGCTGGTAGGTGGAGAAAAGATGTCGAAAACTCGACTGAATCAGATAGCCCCATCAGATCTAGTTAACGAGTTTGGAGTTGACGGCGTTCGACACCATTTCCTGCACGACCAAGCCTTTGGACCCGATGGAGACTTCAGTCATGAAGGGATGACAGCTCGCTACAACGCTGACCTTGCCAACAATTTGGGCAATTTACTTAGCCGAGTAACAACTGTGGTCACATCAAAATGTAACGGGGTTGGGCCAGCTCCAGAACAAGAAAGTCCACTCGCCAACATCGTGGAAGAGGAATATGGGCATATCGCCGACGCCTGGGAACGGATCGCACCATCCGAGGCACTCGACTCAACGTGGAGAATCATTCGGGAAACAAACGCCTACCTAGAACAAGCGGAGCCTTGGAAGTCGGACCCCGGAGCGGAAGTGGACGCCGTCTTGGGCAATGCACTGGAAGTTTTGAGGATTATCTCTGTCCTAGCGTCCCCAGCAGTACCCGACGCGTGCGAAGAAATTCGACGACGGATTGGAGTGGGGGATGACACTGACCCGCAAGTCCCTGAAAGCATCAAATGGGGGCAGTACCCCGCCGGACTTCCAGTCCTCAAAGGCGACCCACTGTTCCCTCGTCTCAAGTGATCAAGATGAATTGGACCGATAACCATTGCCACTTACCTGACGACTTGAACGCAGCGATGCAAGTAGTCGAAGACGCCAAGGAGATGGGCGTGCATCGCCTCATCGACGTTGGAACTTCAGTTATACGAAGCGGACAATGCATCTCGCGTGCGGAGCACCTCGACGGAGTATGGGCCACGGCGGGGGTTCATCCCCACGACGCGAAAGATGGCATTGAGGGTCTTAAGGAGTTGTTGCTTCACCCAAAGACAGTGGCAGTCGGTGAGTGCGGACTCGATTATTACTACGACAATTCGCCTCGCGACACACAAAAAATCGTCTTTGCTCAACAAATTCAATTAGCCCATCAATTCAAACTGCCACTGGTAATCCACACCAGAGATGCATGGTCGGACACCTTTGACTTGTTGGATAAAGAAGGAATGCCTCCAAAGACTGTTTTTCACTGCTTCACAGGAGGCCCCGACGAAGCGACCGCGGCAATAGAGCGCGGCGCATATCTCTCATTCAGTGGGATAGTCACCTTTCCCAGTGCCCCGGAATTGCGTGCAGCAGCGGCTCTCACTCCTGCAAATCGCTACATGGTTGAAACCGATGCGCCATATCTAGCGCCGGTTCCCAAAAGAGGAAAGCAAAATAGACCGGGCTGGGTCACGCTGGTTGGAGAAGGTGTTGCAGAGGCTCGAGGGGTCAAACTTGCGGACGTAGCAACGGAGACTTGGAACAATGCCGAAAACTTTTACGGCTTGACCTAGAAACCAGATGACCGCCCTCCATCAGTAGGCTCCCTAAAGCGGCACGAGAAATGGTGGTTGGCAGTGCACTCTTTGGGTCAAAAGAGTTGGCAAGGGAATGCCATCTTGGCTTTGTTAGGGGCCGCCGTCCTCATTGTTGCTGCAATGGCGGTCAACGATACGAGGCGAACAGCCGATAAAACTGCTCCTCCACCGACTAATAGAACGATTTCAGATCTTGAACTACCAGATCTCTCAGTCTCAGGTTTTCGAGTCGGAAACCTTGCTGTGTCATTGGTAAATAACTTGTTTTCCAGCACCAGATCGCTCCTGACCATCTCCGATGCGCCTAGTACAACCACCGCATACCCTCAAGCCCTTGCTGATGATCACTCCGCTAACTCCACAACCACAACGGTTAAAACAGCTGCCGATTCCACACCGCCCCGACCCACAATTCAACCGACTAGCACGTCTCTGGAACGAGCAGCGACTATCCGTACCACCTCGACCACTAACATCGAGCCCGACAGCAGTAGCCCAACTTCGACCGTCGCTGCCACACTTACGACTACTTCCATCGCGCCCACCACCACAATTAAGCAAACGCCCTTAACCACCACCACAAGTTTGCCTCCGGTGAGTGACCAGCCTTTTGAAGAGTCGCTGGAACCAGAGAACAATCTCGTGATCTTCGGACAGCCCTATCTCGCTACATGGCCCACATTAGAAATGTGGGAACGGATGGCTTGGTGCGAATCACGAAATACCTGGGATGTGGACACCGGCAACGGTTACTACGGAGGCCTCCAATTCGCGTTGGGTTCCTGGCAATGGATGGGTGGAGAAGGAAGCCCTGCTGATGCAACGAAAGAAGAGCAGATCTATCGAGCAAATTTGCTCTGGCAGGCCCAAGGATGGAATGGCTGGCCGGGATGCAAAGCGTATTTTGGCTGGTCTAGATGGCAGATATTGCAATGACCCTGTCGATTAGTGAAATCCAACGACTTCTTGAAACTGCCGCGATAGCCCCAAAGAAAAGCCTCGGACAAAACTTTGTTATCGACCCGAACACCGTTCGCAAGATCGCCCGCCTAGCAGAAGTAGGGGAGGGGAGTCGAGTGCTGGAGATAGGAGCCGGGTTGGGTTCCTTAACGCTCGCGCTAGCCGAAACAGGAGCGGAGGTAACGGCAATAGAGACTGACAGGGCATTGATTCCGCTCCTAAAGCAAACAGTAGGAGAGAAAGCGACGATCATTGAAGCTGACGCCCGCGAGCTTGCGTGGAGCGACGTTGTCCCGACATCAGATTGGAACCTTGTTGCCAATCTCCCTTACAACATTGGCACATCACTGGTCTTGACCGTGTTAGACGAAGTCCCCAACATCAACCGCTTATTGGTCATGGTTCAGCAAGAAGCCGGGGAGCGAATAGTAGCTTCCGTAGGTGACCCGGCATATGGAGCGGTTTCGGTTCGCGTCGCCCTCCGGGGTAACGCAACAATTGTTGGCCACGTTCCACCCTCAGTCTTTTTTCCGAGACCGAGGGTCAACTCAGTGCTTGTTGCGATAGAGCGTGCACCAAATACCATCGACACAAGCGTTGAAAATGAACTAATTGAACTCCTTCGCATTGCTTTCACCCACAGGCGAAAGATGCTGCGGAAAAGCCTTAAAGGCCACGTCGAACAGGGCACCTTGGAAAGAGCAAAGATTGCGCCGACTTCTCGACCTGAAGAACTTGACTTAAACCAATGGCTTGCGCTCGCTCAGCTATCTTCGGTGATCGAGCCATGAACGCTACTCAGATTCTTTGTCCTGCCAAGTTGACTCTCTCGCTCAAGGTGAAAGGACGACGTCAAGACGGTTACCACCTAATTGATGCGGAAATGGTTTCGGTAGACCTTTGCGATGAACTCTTCATCAGTGAAGGCTCTGGGCTCACCGTTCGATCGGCAGATTCGGGCTTTGAAGTGCCACTGGGTCCTAGCAACCTAGTTAACCAGGCACTGAAGCTTGTGAACCGAACTGCTGATGTGACAGTCATTAAAAAAATCCCTGCCGGCGCAGGCTTGGGCGGGGGATCGACAAACGCAGCCGGAATTCTGCGCTGGGCTGGATTCGAAGATCCGATAGCAGCAGCGCAACTAGGAGCAGACGTAGCCTTTTGTCTTAAAGGCGGTCGAGCACGCGTGACAGGAATCGGAGAAACACTTGAGTACCTCCCATACCACCAGCGCGAGATGACCCTTCTAATACCCCCAATCGGAATATCTACATCTGACGTCTACCGGGCATGGGATGAGCTAGACGGCTCTTCTGGCAAATACGGCAACGACCTTGAAGTGGCAGCTCTCACTGTCGAACCGCGACTAGCTGAATGGCGAGATGCCCTCAGCGACGCGACTGGGCAAACAGCTCGACTTGCTGGAAGCGGAGGGACATGGTTCGTCGAAGGCAATCACGACCCGTTCACCCACCGTGGAACTACATCAATAAACGTTGAAACCGTTCCAGCGCAACACCAGTAGGTCCGCAGGATCAGACGACTTAACTCAACGGTTACTTGTTGCGCCGTTGATAACGCGTCCGTCGGAGCATTTTCTTATGCTTCTTTTTGCGCATCCGCTTACGACGCTTTTTAACAAGTGATCCCATGAGAAACTGCAGGGTAGCCGAACCATCGGCCAGAGCCAACGTGGCAATTGACGACAATGTTGCCGGAAGGGGCTGATTTCACGTAGCAGGCATCGTTAGGCTAGAAGTATTGACCGAGCACTGACGTGCTCTGATGGTCGGGGATCGTTCAACTGGCAGGACATCGGGTTTTGGTCCCGACAATGGAGGTTCGAGCCCTCCTCCCCGAACTCACCAGCTACGACTAGATTTTCGTTAAACGGACCTTGCCGCAAAGAACGGAATCTATCGACGTGAACCGACATCCTCATGGTCGTCGTCTGAACGCAATTGTTCTAGCAGCTGGCAAGGGATCGCGGATGCGCTCATCAGTGCCGAAACCACTGCAGCTGGTTAACGGACGGCCGATGGTTAGCTATGTCGTCGATGCGATTGCCGGACTCGAGGTTGAACGCACGGTTGTCGTGGTCGGACATCAGGGTTCTTTAGTGAAGGACACCTTGAGCAAAGTGACCGATAGTGGTGATGTGTTGGAATTCGTAGAGCAAAAAATGCAAAACGGCACCGCACAAGCAGTCCGAATCGCACTCGGCGCATTCGATCAAGAGGAGTTTCAGACAGACGAGGGCAACATGATGGTGCTACCAGCAGATATGCCGCTTCTGACTACAGAGACTCTGGCCCAATTAAAAGAGCACCACTTCGATTCTGGAGCTGCCGCAACGCTGCTGACAGCAGAATTCGGAGACCCTTCGGGTTACGGCCGAATCGTTCGCGGTCAATCTGGTCGAGTTGACCGTGTTGTCGAACACGCCGACGCCTCGCGCGAGGAACTAGATATTTCTGAAGTCAACACTTCGGTTTACTGCTTCAAATCCAAGTTGTTGTTGTCGGCTCTTCAAAACGTTCAAAGTAAGAACTCACAAAATGAGTACTACCTAACCGACGTTATTGAGCTTCTCAACACGATGGGTAACACCGTCCGAGCGGTCACAGTAGACGACTCAGATGAAGTGCGCGGAGTAAACGACTCGAGACAACTAGCCGAATGTGAATCATTGTTGATGGACCGATCTAATGCCAAATAGCCCACAAGAGATGTCGCGTCGGGTACTGTCACGTGACCGTTCTACAACTTTTCTACCTCAGGCGAAGCGATGGAACTCGTAACCAAAAAGCGATTGCATTTGTTCACAGGCAGAGCGAATCCTGCCCTTGCGCACGAAATTTCTCAACACCTCGGCATCGAACTGGGTGACCCGGGACTCATTGACTTTGCGAACGGTGAGATTAAATGCCGATTCGAAGAGTCAGTTCGTGGCGGTGACGTGTTCATAATCCAATCTCACGCTGCGACTGAAGATATGAGCGTCAACGATGCGATCATGGAACATCTGATCATGGTCGATGCCGCCCGGCGCGCGTCCGCAAAACGCATTACAGCCGTCGCTCCTTTCTATGGTTATGCCCGACAAGATCGAAAAGCACAGGGTCGCGAACCTATAACAGCACGACTAGTTTCGGATCTGCTGCTGCAGGCAGGTGCGGACCGTTTGGTCAGTATTGACCTGCATAGCGGCCAAATACAAGGCTTTTTCGAAGGTCCTGTCGACCACCTGACAGCGGCACCGGTACTTATTGACTATTTGCGTTCATTTATCCCACAAGGTTCGGTAATTGTTTCCCCGGACACTGGCCGAGTAAAGGTGGCTGAGCGCTATGCGAAGCGACTCGACTGCGAAGTAGCGACGATCTACAAACGTCGATCCTTGCAATCCGCCAATGAAGTCGAGGCTCTAGGAGTGATGGGCGAAGTAGATGGACGAACCTGCGTCATTATCGACGACATGGTCGATACGGCTGGGACAATTTGTGCAGCCGTAGACACTTTGGTCGCTCATGGAGCCTCGGACGTGTTGTGTGCCACGACCCATGCCGTATTCTCAGGACCTGCAATTGATCGGCTCAAGAACTCAGCCTTAAGCAGGGTGGTCGTCACGGACACAGTGCCGTTACCTGACTCAAAACGGTTCGACAAATTAGAAGTACTGAGCGCTGCAGGAATCCTTGCCGACGCTCTCGAATCTGTTTTCGAGGACACCTCGGTATCTGAGATCTTCGATGGGGAAAATCACTCGTAGTCAATTAGGTCTCGGTTCGGGTGAGTGATGACAAAGCCTGCACCCTACAATGGTCACCCCGTTAAGCCCATCCAGAAGGATCGGCCAAACAGTACTTACCTTGTAGGAGTTACCGGCGATGTCGTCAGAACTGAAGCTTGAGGCCGAAATAGGACGTAATCGCGGCAGCCGGTCAGCGCGACGTCTGCGACGCAGCGACAAAATTCCCGCAGTTCTCTACGGACAGGGCTCGGACCCGCTTTCGGTGACCTTAGATCGACTGAAGTTCAGAGCGACGCTCAACGCTGCTGGCCCCAACGCGGTTATCACCCTCGACGTTGATGGAACCGACTACCTAACGATCGTCAAGAATATGCAACGTGACCCGATAGCGAATCGAGTAACTCACGTTGATTTCATGTTGATCGACATAGATCAACGCCTGGTCGTTGATGTGCCAATTTCATTGGTAGGCGACGCCGCGGTGGTCCGCCAAGAGGGAGCCGTCGTTCAACAGCAAATGATGACTCTGACCGTCGAAGCGCCCGCGGGCAATATACCTCAACAGTTTGAAGTTGATGTCTCCGATATGTCGATTGACAACCCGGTTCGCGTATCTGATATCGAATTCGGTAGCGGAGTTGTTCCTCAAGCGGAAGAGGATGCTCTTATAGCAATTGGACAACGCAGTAGAGCTTCCATCGCGGCCGAAGAGGAAGTCGACGCCGAGGGTGAAGAGATAGACGAGCTCGGCGAAGGTGAAGAGGGCGGAGAAGACGCAGCTGATAACGCTGGCGCCGGCGAAGATGCTGGCGACGATAGCTAAGTTGAAGGGCAGTGTCAGTATTTCGCCGGGCCGCCCGACGGCGCGGCACAGCGGCTGATTACCTCGTAGTCGGTCTAGGTAACCCAGGAGACAAGTACCTGGGAACTCGACATAACCTCGGATACGAAGTCATCGAAGCGATGACTCAAGCCGAAGTATCATCGCTTGATACCTCGAAACGTGATCTAGCGCGCTTAGCCGTAATTACCCATGGTGAAAATCGGATCATTCTTGCCTGTCCGACGACGTTCATGAACCTCAGTGGGGAAGCTGTTTCATCCTTGGTTCGTCGCAATGGAATTGAACAATCGTCTCGCGTTCTGATAGTCCACGACGAGTTAGATCTAGAGCCGGGTCGGGTCAAGGTAAAACGGGGCGGCTCAACTGCTGGACACAACGGACTGAAGTCGATCCGCCAGCACCTGGGAACAGACGACTTCGTTCGGATCCGCATGGGCGTAGGTAAGCCGCCCGACCCTCAAGATGGCAGAAACTGGGTTCTCAGGAAACCATCTCTTACAGACCGCGATTTACTCGATTCTGCTGTACACGTTGGAGTTGATGCCGTGAAAGCTGTCATAGCTAGCGGCGTGGAACAAGCAATGAATGAAGTAAATGGTCGCCAACCGTGAGCCCGGAGGGTGCCCTCTCGGAGTTGCCTCGACGACTTGCAACTGATCAAGTTCTTCAACAGCTATTGGGCAAAAGCAACGCGCAAGTAGCTGTAGCTCAGGCGGCACGAGCTTTCTTCATAGCGGGTGTAACGAACTCAAGTGAGCGAAGTCCCGTTCTGGCGGTGACCTCCACCATCAATGAAGCTGAGATGTTGGGCAACGATCTCCGAATATGGTTGGGCGAGAACGCCGTTGAGATCTTTCCGGCATGGGAGACACTGCCCTTCGAAAGAGTCAGCCCCACCACGGCCACCATGGGAAGACGGCTTGAACTTATAAACAAAATCCAAGAGGGATGCGCTCCGAGAGTCATTGTGAGCCCAATTAGAGCTCTCCTCCAACGGATCAATCCCGAAGCCCGCGATATCCAACCACTCAAATTCGAATGCGGTGCAGATGCAGACCTTTCCGAACTAGCCGATGCGCTAGTGGTTCAGGGATATAGGCGCGAACTCCAAGTCGAAAGTCGAGGCGAATTCTCTATCCGTGGTGGCATTCTCGATATTTTTCCTCCAACAACTGCTTCACCTATCAGGCTGGACCTCTGGGGAGACCGAATCGACCGTTTAAGCGAATTCTCGATTTCCGACCAACGGTCCACAGTCGAAATTCAGTCAATCACTATCGCACCGGCCCGGGAACTAACCCCCACCTCTCTAGTGCGTCAACGCGCCCAAGAATTAATGACCACGGAACCGTGGGGTAAGGAGCAATGGGATCGTCTTGCGTCAGGTGAATGCTATGACGGAATGGAATCCTGGCTTCCTTGGTTAGTTAATGAGGAACTGATACTCGCGGACCTACTACCTCCACGATCACTAGTTCTTCTGTTTGATCCCAAAAGACTTAGAGACCGTGCCTCGGAATTAGTCTCGGAGGAACACGAGCTAGCGCAGTCGTTGGCCACTACATGGAAAGCTTTGGACCCTGGTGGCGAACCACGAACTTTCCCGGGGCTTCACGTTCCATTTGAACGAGCACTGAGTAGCTGTGCCTCTGACGTGTGGACGATTACCCACACTGCATCGAATCCAGACGAACCTTCCTTCCAAACCCAACCCTGGGAAACAGCGGCCGGAGGCCCCGATCGTCTACTTGACCAGATAAGGGATTTATCGCAGCGACCAGATCACGAGTTACTTGTTGCAGCCGATGGCCAAGGCTCAGCTGAAAGGATGAGCCACGCCTTACGAGCTGAAAACATTGACCTGAGCCTGCATCAAAGTGAAACCTACAAGCAGAGCCCGGGCGGACACATCATTACAGCGCCACTTGAGCACGGTTTCATAGCTCCAACGTTGTCATTAGCTGTGTTGACAGAGAGGGACTTAACAGGTCGTCGAAGAACCCACCGTGTGAGCCGGCCGAAAAAGAATGTTCAACGACATTTCGAAGATCTGCAGGCCGGCGACTACGTGGTTCACCACCATCACGGAGTTGCCCGCTACGCGGGGATGGAACACCGGGTCCTTATGGGTTCGGAGCGGGACTATTTGGTGCTCGACTTCAAAGGCACCGACAAGCTTTACTTGCCTAGCGATCAAATAGAGTTCATCCGCCCCTACATCGGCGGCGAGACACCTTCACTTAGCCGAATGGGAGGCGCTGACTTTGCAAAGCAAAAGCAGCGCGTCCGCACTGCCGTCTCCGAGATAGCACAAGAGCTGGTGGTTCTATACCAATCCCGTTTGCAAACTTCAGGACATTCCTTTCCCGCCGAGACACAGTGGATGAAAGAACTTTCAGAGTCGTTTTTATTTGAAGAAACCCCAGACCAACTGTCCGCCATCCAAGAAGTGCTCTCCGACATGGAATCGCCGCACCCCATGGATCGTTTGATATGCGGTGATGTTGGCTTCGGCAAAACAGAGGTCGCGATGCGAGCCGCCTTTAGTGCTGTATCGGAAGGAAAGCAGGTGGCGGTACTCGTACCGACGACACTATTAGCACAGCAACATCATCAAACTTTTGAGGAAAGATTTGCTGGCCATCCAGTGCGCGTAGCAGCTCTGAGCCGCTTTCTTACCTCCGCGCAGCAACGACGCGTAATTGCCGAAACCATTGCCGGTGAAGTCGACGTGCTCATTGGAACTCATCGACTGCTATCGGAAGATGTGCAATTCAAGAACCTAGGGCTATTGATTGTTGACGAAGAACAACGGTTTGGGGTTAGCCACAAGGAATCAATCAAAAAATTTAAAACAGATATAGACGTGCTCACCCTGAGCGCAACTCCTATTCCCCGAACATTAGAAATGAGCCTTACCGGAATAAGAGATCTGTCGTTGCTGCACACTCCACCAGCAGAGCGACAACCCATTCTCACCCATGTAGGTGAATACGATGAGCGCGCCACGGCTGAAGCAATTAGGAGAGAGCTACTGCGTGAGGGACAAGTATTTTTCGTTCACAACAAAGTAGACGACATCGTCGAAGTCGCGGCGCGGCTGCAAGAGATGGTCCCCGAGGCTCGGATAGGGGTAGCTCACGGCCAAATGGACGAAGGATCTTTAGAGCAGGTAGTTATAGATTTCTGGGAACGGTCCTACGACGTCCTCGTGTGCACCACGATTATCGAATCCGGCATCGATATGCCGAGCGTCAACACCCTCGTGGTCGACCGAGCGGACCTCATGGGATTGGGCCAACTTCACCAGTTACGTGGACGAGTTGGACGGTCCGAACAACGAGCCTACGCATATCTTTTCTACCCACCCACGCGAGCATTGACTGAGAAAGCTTTCGAGCGGTTGAGGACTATAGGTGAGGCAACACAACTTGGTTCGGGTTTTCGAATCGCGATGCGTGACCTCGAAATCCGTGGAGCGGGGAACTTGCTCGGCGGTGCCCAATCAGGGCACATAGCCGCTGTTGGTTACGACCTTTACTGCGAGATGGTGACCGAAGCAGTAGCTGATCTCAAGGGTGATCCGATCAACCAGACGCCTGAGATCAACATCGATCTGCCGATAAAGGCGTTCCTACCTAACAGTTACGTTGAAGCTGAAGAACAGCGACTAGAGGCATATCGGAAACTAGCTGCTGTGAGTGAACTAGTTGAGGTAGCTGACATTGAAGCGGAGTGGATCGATAGATATGGGCCTGTCCCCGAAGTGGCCCAGACACTGCTGCATGTGGCTTTGCTTCGAACTGAGTGCGTCAGGCTCGGAGTAGGCGACATCAGTGTTACAAACCGCAGCCGTGTGCGAGTCTCTCCGATCGAATTAAGCCAAAGTGAACAGATCCGATACCAACGGCTCATCAACGACGAAAAATTCAACGGCGGAGCCTATAAAGAAGAAGTCGCTGAGCTAACAATCCATGTGCGGGAAGTCGGACCGAAACTTCCTGGTGACGTATTTAATTTTCTCCGCGAGCTTCGGCCCACCAAATAGCGCACTGAACCCGTACCATTTCCTTCGTGACACTCAATTGGTTTAAGAATCTCAAGGTCCTAACCACAATCTTGATGATCCTCTTGGCTGCATTAGTTACAGGCTGCGGCTCTGGCGCCGAACAGACAGAGATGCTGGATCGTGACGAAATCTTCGACCGTATTGACCAAGACGGCGACGGTATAGCTTTGCGTGCCGATTATGAAACAGTTCTCACCCTCAGCGACCGGAGCAAAGTAATTGCGGTTTACCCCGGCGGTCACATCAATATTGAGACCGTCATCGAAAGTCTGAAAGATTCTCCACCGAGTAACTTGGTTGACTCGGAGAACCCCTCCGTTGAAGTTTTTCGGGCGCGCCTAACCTCCATGCTTCGACTTCGTCTCGCGGCAGTAGTGATAGACGAGGCTGGATTCAAAATTGACTTTGATGTGGACGACGAACTCTTGAACTCCCAGGTTCAGACGCACCTATCGGGTGGATTCGAAGACTGGGCTCAAGAAGAGGCCGTCAAAGCGGATCCCCGGCTAGATAAATTCGCGACGCCTCACTGTGTCACTGTTATCGCGACGGGAACCGAAACCGAAGCCAGAGTAGCTAGAGAGAGGCTTGAGTCTGGAGACCCAGCTGCAGTGGTCGCCTCAGAAGTTAACTTGGCGGGTACTACGCCATCACCCAATGGAGACGTTGGATGCGCCGATCTGCTTACCTGGTCCAACGCATTTGGTGATACGGCAGCCCCCCTAGGAGAAATGAATGCAGGAGACATCTCAGACGTGGTGTCTATGGCATCTGACTACAGTCCAACCGGCCGTCTGTGGATAATCTTTCATGTTCGCGAGCTACTCCACGAAGAAAAGAATCTCGCCCTACTAGGACCATTCGCACAGGGCGTTCTAGCTGACCTTGTACTGAACTACGACGTAGCAATTGACGATGGAATCGGCACTTGGGACGCCGCCGGCCTTTCAGTAACGTCTCTTGGCTAGATCCACAATGCCTCTGATTGTTGTCGGCGGCCTTGGGCCCGGAAACGAAAGTCTCGTTCCGGAGACTTCGCTCAAATTAGCGGCGGATCATCCCACCTTCCTGCGAACTCAACAGCACCCGTGCGCACATTTGTTTGGTGCAGAGCAGTCGCTTGACGACATATATGAATCCAGCGCTTCTTTAGAAAACGTATACACAGCCATAGTCGAACGTCTTGTCAGAGAAGCGTTTCGCCATGGAACTATTGGGTACCTGGTACCGGGTTCTCCGCTAGTCGCCGAACGTACAGTTGACCTATTGCGGAAACAGAAAAAGGTTGCCGTAGAGGTAATACCAAGCGTCTCTTTCCTGGACTTGGCATGGGAAAGACTGCAAGTTGACCCTGTGGCGAAACGAGTTACCATCGTCGACGGTCAAAATTTCGAGAAAGAGGTGGCCGGGCTAGCCGGGTCTGTATTGGTCGCTCAGTGTGACAATCGCTTCGTCTTATCGGACATCAAGCTGTCGTTAAATACCAACGAGTTGCCAATGGTTACGGTTCTTCAACGCTTAGGTCTCGAGAACGAAAGTGTTTTCGAAGTGGACTGGGAAGACCTGGATCGCGATGTCAATCCCGATCATCTGACCTGCCTTTGGGTATCCGAGTTACCAGTGTCAACAACAACTGACGCAGTCACGCAACTTCACAAGGTTGTGGGTCGGCTCCGAAGGGAATGCCCTTGGGATCGAGAGCAAACCCATTACAGCTTGGTTTCGGGATTACTCGAGGAAGCCAACGAGGTAGTTGAGGCCATTGAGTTGATGGAGACCGAGGCGGCAGGTTGTGATGGACTAATTGAGGAACTGGGGGATCTACTTTTCCATATCGTTCTCCAATGCGCGATCGGCGAAGAAAAAGGGATCTTCGACCTCGGTGACGTTGCCAGGGGAATCCACGGAAAAATGGTTCGTCGGCATCCTCATATCTTCGATCGAGACCCTGATACCCCCATGCCAAGCAGAGAACAGCTTGCCGAACAATGGAAAGCGATAAAGGCCGCAGAGGAAACCAAATCGTGAACTGGCCCTTCGATATTGTTTCTCTTCGCAGCTACCATCAACTTGAGTTGATGGTTGTCCCTCAGTTCCAGAATCTGGTTGGAGTCGCTCAATGAGCAGCATTACAAATGTGTTTGGTCGAGAGGTCATCGACTCTCGTGGTAACCCGACAGTCGAAGCTGAAGTCTGGCTCGCGAGCGGAGCTCAAGGTAGAGCACAAGTGCCTTCTGGGGCTTCCACTGGTCAGTTTGAAGCAATTGAAATGAGGGATGGTGATGAGCGGTTTGGTGGAAAGGGAGTCCGTAGCGCGGTTCAAAATATCAACACCGAAATTGCTGTTGCCTTGTCAGGCATGGATGCCCTAGATCAGCGCGTTGCTGACGCGAAGATGATTGACCTAGACGGGACCGCTAACAAAGAACGACTCGGCGCTAACGCCATTTTGGGCGTTTCGCTAGCGATTGCTCACGCGGCAGCAGATGAAAGCAAGACACCGCTCTACCGTTACCTTGGAGGTGCTAACGCTCATGTTTTGCCCGTTCCAATGATGAACGTCATCAATGGGGGCGAACACGCAGACAACAACATTGACCTCCAAGAATTTATGATCATGCCTGTAGGAGCAGCTTCCTTTTCGGAAGGGCTCCGCTGGGGAATAGAGACCTACCACGTTTTGAAATCTGTCCTGAATGATCGGGGGCTCTCAACTGCCGTAGGAGACGAAGGTGGATTCGCTCCCGATCTCACCAGCAACGAAGAAGCTCTCGCCTTGCTCGTCGAAGCCATTGACAAGGCTGGATTTGTACCGGGGCAAGAAATTGCGCTCACCATTGATGCAGCGGCTTCTGAATTTTATGAAAACGGGAAGTATCAGCTTTCAGGAGAAAACAGGGATTTAACATCACCGGATTTTGCGGCATATCTTGCGGACCTGGTTGACCGTTATCCAATCGTGTCAATAGAAGACGGAATGGACGAAGAAGACTTTGAAGGCTGGTCAGACCTAACGGTTGCATTGGGAGACAAGATTCAACTAGTAGGAGACGACCTCTTTGTTACGAATAGCGAACGTTTAGAAGATGGGGTGAATCGCGGTATAGCGAATTCCATTCTTGTCAAAGTGAACCAAATAGGCACCTTGACCGAAACTCTAGAAACTATGGATTTAGCGACTGCCAATGGGTATACGAGCGTTATGTCACATCGTTCAGGTGAGACAGAGGACACCACAATCGCTGACCTCGCAGTGGCCACTAACTGCGGCCAAATCAAGACCGGAGCTCCGGCTCGTTCTGATCGCGTAGCGAAATACAATCAGTTGCTGCGAATTGAAGATGATTTAGGCGAAGCAGCTGCGTACCGAGGCCTGGAAGCGTTAGCGGTTGACTGAATCCCTAGAGGCTGGGCGTGGGGATCAAACTCGTGGTGGGCGCGCGAGTACTGCTCGGGATTCGTCTACGAAAGGTATATCGAGAATCACAAAGTTTCGGATTAGCTTGATTGGTCGCCGCACTCTTGCTTCCGTTGTAGTCATTGCAGGCCTGATTCTCGTTGGGGCGGCGCTTCTGCCATATCGGCAGTATCAAGAGCAGAGTGATGCGCTAGAACAAAAGCAGCAGGAACTCAGTGAGCTTGAACAGCTACGCGAGGAATTACAAATGAAGCTTGATCGTGCGAAGAATCCCAAAGAGATTGAACGCATCGCGCGAAAACAAATGTCATATGTGCGCGAGGGAGACGAAATATTTAGGGTCGTGGTTCCCTCCGACATAGTCGATTTGCCAAGCGCCTGGTACCTGCCGGGAGTGAAGTACTTGATTACCGGGAAGTTCAACTAAATGCAGCTGGAATTTCAGGGCATTTAGACGTCGGTCATTACCTGAAAAGCTCGTTCAACGATGACCTCTCGATGCTTAGAGGGTTCCACGCCACGTTGTTCTAGGGACAACCTGATTATTCCAACGGCGCCCGCCGCTCGCATTCGATCCTCGACGGAAGGGTCAGGACCCACAAGGTACGCGTAAAACTCGCGCGCCTGGCCCCGTAACCGTTGCCCTATAGGACTGTGCTGAATAGCGGCGTCGTTGTAGACCAGACGAAATACATGGATATCGTCGGCGAGCAGGTCGTAATACTGGGAAAGCGCCTCGCGCATCGATTCAGTGCTCTGATCAAAATCGTGAATACGTTGCAGCAGAGCATCACTTCCGTCGTGAAGTGTTTCCGCTAAACCTTCAAGAACGTCGTTCTTAGAGGCGAAGTGGTAGTACAGAGCTGCCGGAGTTATGTCGAGACTCGCCGTTAATTGGCGAATCGACGTACCGTCGTAGCCATGGGTCGCAAAAAGTTTCCGCGCATTTTCTAGAATTTGCGCCTTGGTATCGACTGACTGTTTGTTTTCGGTTTGCACTGTAGGCATCCCTAAAAACTTATCTAAATGTCATTCGAAATAGATGGTCATAGCCAACGAAATCAACAAAAATTTTTATGAGTAGAGATTGACGTTCGTTTGAGCGTCTATGGGGCATGTCGTTTAGCCGGAACGCCACAATATAAGTAATAGGTCGAATCGGACAAAGAAGTCCGGCATTCGGTGAGGCACTGCAGCCTTTCATGGGGCATGATTAGGGCCGGCTAATCGCCGCCCTACTGTTGGAGGAAGGGGACAACTGTGGAAATCAGCGTCACCGTAAATGGTGCCAATCAGTCAAGTGAAGTTGAACCGCGAACTTTGCTTGTCTATTACTTACGCGATGAATTAGGGCTCACGGGCACGAACGTCGGGTGCGATACGTCTTCTTGTGGAGCATGCACCGTTCACGTAAACGGAGAATCAGTTAAGTCCTGCACGATGCTCGCTGTGCAAGCTGACGGGCAAGAAGTGACAACCATTGAGGGCTTGGCTCCTTCGGCAGATGAACTGCACCCGATGCAGCAAAGCTTCCAGGACAACCATGGTCTTCAATGTGGCTACTGCACGCCAGGAATGGTCATGGCTGCATGTTCGTTACTTGACGAGAATCCTTCCCCCAGTGAAGCCGAAGTACGAGAAGGCCTTGAAGGAAATCTCTGCCGGTGCACTGGCTATCACAACATCGTTAAAGCAGTCTTGGCCTGCAGCGGCCAAGACGTGAGTTGAAAGGCCAAACAGATGATTCCAGCAGCCTTTGACTACAAAAAAGCTAACTCAGCCGAAGAAGCAATTGCTCTTATCGCCGAACACGGTGATGAAGCAAAGTTGCTCGCAGGTGGACACTCTCTCATTCCCATGATGAAACTGCGACTTGCGGTTCCTAGTGTGTTGGTAGATATCGCAGGCGTCGACGATCTGAGCTATATCGATGACCGCGATGATCACATTGCAATAGGCGCTCTCGCCAATCACCGAAGTCTTGAGACAAGCGATCTGCTTATTTCAGAGTGCCCAGTACTTGCACATGTTGCCAGCAAAGTCGGTGACCCTCAGGTCAGGCATCGTGGGACGCTCGGCGGTTCACTTGCTCATTCCGACCCTGCATCCGATCTTCCTGCCGTGGTTTTGGCGTTGGGGGGCTCGTTAGTAGCACAAGGACCTAACGGCGAACGAGAAATCGCCGTGGCAGATTTCTTCACCGGGTATTTCGAATCGGCTCTTTCCGAAGACGAAATGCTCACCGAAGTCAGAATTCCCAAAGCGCCAGGGTCAAGTTGGAACTACCAAAAGTTCAACCGCCGAGCGCAAGACTGGGCCATTGTTGGAGTCGCAGCGGTAGAAGTGCAAGGAGCAACCCAGGTTTCACTTGTCAATATGGGTTCAACGCCGCTACGCGCCTCAGGTGTGGAAGCCGCATTGGCGGGAGGAGCGTCGGCAGCAGAGGCGGCGGAAGCTGCAGCTGAAGGCACTGAGCCCCCCACTGATCTGAACGCTTCACCTGAATATAGGTCTCATTTAGCTCGGGTCCTGACCCGCAGAGCCCTGGAAGCTGGTGGGGTTTCGTAGCCCGGAGAAATGGGAACAATCAGCCTTTGTCTAGGCTCAGGATCATCAGAACTTTGCCTTAATCAAGGAGTCCTGATGCTTGTCCCCCGTCGATGAGCAATCCGGTACCCGTTATGAACTTTGCCTGTTCAGAGCAGAGGAAAGCGACTGCAGAACCAAAATCGTCTGGATCTCCTGTGATACGTGCGGGAACAGTAGAAGCTGCTGTTTCCTTATCTGGAACTATTTTCGCGACCCTGTCAGTCCAATGAGTTCCAGGCTGCGCCGAGTTGATTGTCACTCCGTCAGCGGCAACTTCCCGAGCTGTGATTTTCAAAAAGCTGGTGAGGCCTGCTCGAGCAACTGAACTCGCCATCAGGTATTCGATTGGTTGTTTAACTCCGACGCTGGTTATTGCGCACACCCTGCCCCAACCACGTTCGCGCATAGCTGGAACTGCTGCGCGACACATCTCGATCATTGCTCTGCAGTTCATATCGAACGCCGCTTGATAAGAGTCGAGATCAGTGTTCTCGAAAGTCCCCGGGGGAGGGCCACCTGCGTTTGTTACAAGAATGTCTAGTTTTCCTAGTGCTGAAGTCGCTTGTTCCACAAACTCGCGTCCTGAACTGGGTGTTGACAGATCCGCTTCAAGGGTGACGACATCACCACCAATAGCAGCTGCAGCTTCATTGAGTTTCGCGGCATCGCGTCCGCAAATAGCCACTCGAACCCCCTCGGCTGATAAAGCTTTGGCGGCGCCAAGCCCTAAGCCCGCAGATCCCGCTGCGATGGCTGCCGTTCGTCCACTGATCCCAAGATCCATTTTTATTCCCTTCAAATCCCTGGCGGCAACATATCTCCAAATAGGAGCCTTATGTCGAATGAACTACCAATAGGAGCTAAATCGGTCACAACCCGTATTCTGATTGGCGCATGTTTAACTTTCCCGACTCACCGGCAGCAGTGTCCGCAGCGTTAGGCGACCACAATTACTTGACCGACGAAGGTCTAGCCACCGTGGTCTACTTGGCGATGACGATGCAACGTCCACTATTTCTTGAGGGCGACGCTGGAGTAGGAAAGACCGAACTCGCAAAAGTTTTGGCTGCTTGGACGGGGGGAGAACTGATCCGACTCCAATGTTATGAAGGTATTGACGCGTCCCAAGCACTCTACGAGTGGGACTACACCCGCCAACTGCTGCATCTCAGAACAGCGGAAGCTTCGGGAAGAGCCGAAAGTGATTCGCAGACGGTCGAAGATGAGTTGTACTCCGACCGATTTCTCATCCGCCGCCCTTTGCTCCAGGCCATCGATTACAGCGGGGAACATAAACCGGTGCTTCTGATCGACGAAATCGACCGAGCAGACGATGAGTTCGAGGCGTTTTTGCTAGAGGTTCTCTCAGACCACTCAGTCACGATCCCTGAATTAGGAACTTTGGGCGGCGGAAAAGCACCCCTTGTTGTCGTGACATCGAATCGGACACGAGACGTACACGATGCGCTTAAAAGACGTTGCCTGTACCACTGGGTCAACCATCCCGATCTTGAACGCGAAATCGAGATAATTCGTCTTAAATCGCCAGAGATTGATGTGGCGTTGGCGCGTCAGGTAGCGCTGGCAGTACAGACCATGAGGGGGATGGGTTTGTATAAACCGCCAGGAGTAGCTGAAACCATTGATTGGTCAACCGCGCTGGGAAAATTGGGAGAGTCAGTGCTGACCGAAGAGACAATCAGGGCAACTCTGGGCACCGTGCTGAAGTACAGAGAAGATCAGGAACGCGTCTCAGGGCAGGGAATAGAAATGATCATGGCTGCTGCAGCAAATGGATGAAACTCCGAATGGCGAACTGATCTCGGACCCAGCGCGAATAGCAGCTGCCTTTAGCCAGTTGCTGCGTGGATTGGGGATAGAGGTACCGCTAAGCAGAGTGATGTCCTTCGTGCAAGCACTTGGTTGGGTTGGTTTGAGTGAACGCGACTCCGTCTACTGGGCTGGACGCGCCACCTTGATTTCAGACCCCGAAGAAATCGGACTGTATAACCGAGCCTTTGAAGTTTTCTGGGAAAGAAGACGGCCATCAGGCATCGACGTTGAGCTACCACCAATTTCGGTGTCGATCGCGATGGATAGTGACGAAGGAGTAGCTGATGTAGACCGTGATGTTGATGAGGATTCCGGGCCAACTCTTCAACTTCGATACAGCCCGACCGAAACGCTAAAGGATAAAGACTTCGCTGAATGCAACGAACAAGAGTTAGACGAACTCCGGCGGTTGATGGGAACTCTCCGATTTACATCGAGTCTGCGTCCGTCGCGCCGACGGTTACCTACCAAGTATCAGACTCGGCACCCAGATATGCGGAGAACCCTCAGAAGTGCAATATCGATGGGTGGGGAACCAATACACCGAAAGTTTGTAAAGAAGGATCGTCGGCCGCGCCGTTTGGTGCTCTTAATCGATGTTTCGGGTTCGATGGAGCCGTACGCTCGAGCTCTAATCAGGTTCGCTCATGCCACCGTAGTTGGAAGAACCCGAGTGGAAGCCTTTGCGATCGGTACGCGGTTGACGCGCATCACCAGAGAACTGTCTTCACGAGACCCTGATGCTGCTCTTCGGGCAGCGTCAGGAGCCGTCACTGACTGGTCGGGAGGGACCCGGCTAGGTGCGACTCTAAAAGAATTCAATGAACTTTGGGGTCTAAGAGGTATGGCTCGAGGAGCGATAGTCGTGCTTCTATCTGACGGCTGGGATCGGGGAGAACCAGAGCTTCTGGGCGAACAGATGCAGCGTTTACATCGCGTAAGTCACCGACAGGTTTGGGTCAATCCCCTCAAGCACACACCAGGCTACGCGCCTCTTGCGGGCGGAATGGCCGCGGCTTTGCCGCATACAGATGATTTCATTGAAGGGCACTCTTTCGAATCGTTAGAGCGACTCGCAGAAGCCGTATCGGCATAAACATGGGAGCATTACGATATGGATGAGATTTTCGATGACATTGAGCGGTGGCTTACCAAAGGACAAAAAGTCGCGGTCGCGCGAGTGGTGGACATTGAAGGGAGTGGCCCAAGAGATCCGGGCGCTGCAATGGCGGTCAATGAGGCAGGCGAAGTGGCTGGTTCAGTTTCGGGAGGTTGTGTAGAGGGGGCCGTCGTCGGCGAAGCAATTGAACTCCTAGAAGGACGCAGAACAGCTGGAATTACCTCTTTCGGGTACAGCGATGATGAGGCTTTCGCAGTTGGATTGACTTGTGGTGGAACTATCCACCTTTTCATTGAGGAACTCAATTGGTAACGCCAATCTACGAACGCTTTCGAGACTCAATTCGCGCGGAAGTTCCGATCGCTCTGGCGACACTCGTTGAGGGACCGAACCTTGGAGCGAAGCTTCTCGTGGAGGAATCAGGATCTTCCCTCGGCAGTCTGGGTGGCGAAGAGTTAGACCGAGTTGTTCGACGTGACGCGATAGCCATGCTTGAAGCAGGCACGAGCGAAGTTCGTCACTACGGGTCTCACGGGGAAGCTCGTCAACACGACTTAAGTGTGTTTATCGAATGCCATTCCCGCCGCCCCCACCTTGTGATCTTTGGAGCAGTTGACTTCACTCGCGCTTTAGCTAGCCAGGGAAAACTGCTTGGCTTTCGAGTCACCGTGTGCGACGCGAGGAAAGTCTTTGCGACCCGTCGCCGTTTTCCAATGGCAGATGAAGTTGTTGTGGACTGGCCCGACCGTCTGCTGGCACGTATCGGCAACGACTTGGGTCCGAGAGATGCAGTGTGCGTCTTAACCCACGATGCCAAATTCGATGTTCCAGCGATTATGGGGTCGTTACCAACACGAGTGGGTTATCTCGGTGCAATGGGATCGCGTCAGACCCACGAAAAGAGGCTCGAAAGGCTCCTGGACGAAGGGGTCACCGCTGAGGAATTGGAACGAGTTAAATCTCCTATTGGTCTGGATATCGGAGGTAGAACACCTGAGGAAACAGCAGTGTCAATCGTCGCAGAGATCATCGCGCTGCGGACCGGTCGCAACGCGCCAAGCTTGAGTGACGCCAAAGGTTCGATTCATTGAGCCAATTTGCTCAGGGCCCACTACGTTCTTGATATGGACTTTTCCACCTCTGAAGACCACGAAGCTATCCGAGAAGGCGTCGGGCGTGTTTGCGCGCAGTTCCCTGACGAGTACTGGCGAGAAAAAGATGAACAACACGAGTTCCCATGGGATTTTTACCAAGCGATGGCTGATGGGGGATGGATAGGCATTGCCATCCCGGAGGAATTCGGAGGCGGAGGCCAAGGTATTACCGAAGCTTCGATCGTCTTAGAAGAAGTGGCCGCTAGCGGAGCGGCTATGAATGGGTGTTCAGCCATCCACCTATCGATCTTCGGTATGGAACCGATCCGAAAGTACGGTTCCCCCGAGTTAGCAAATGAAATACTCCCCAAAGTTGCCGACGGTTCGCTCCACGCAGCTTTTGGTGTTACAGAACCAGACGCAGGCACTGATACCACTTCGATTAGAACCCGAGCTGAGCGAGACGGAGATGAATATGTCATAACTGGGGCGAAAGTTTGGACCACCAAGGCCCCCTATTGCGACGTTTGTTTGCTGCTAGTTCGAACTACCCCCAAAGAGCTTTGTGATGGTCCGACGCAAGGAATGACTCTCTTACTAGTGGACCTCAAAGACCCAAGTGTTGATATAACGCCGATTCCCAAAGTTGGGCGAAACGCTGTCGTCTCATGCGAAGTTCGGTACGACGGTCTGCGGGTACCGGTCAGCCGAAGAGTTGGCGAAGAAGGGGAAGGCTTCCGCTACATCCTGGATGGTTTGAATCCGGAACGCATCCTCATCTCTGCAGAGGCTCTGGGGATAGGCAGGGCAGCGTTGATTAAAGCCGTTGACTATGCCAATGATCGGGTCATATTCGGCCGACCTATTGGTCAGAACCAGGGCTTAGCATTTCCCCTTGCCGATAGTCATGCTCGACTTCATGCAGCCGAACTCGTAATTAGAGAAGCGTCATGGCGCTACGACAGAGGCCTTGATTGTGGCGCTCAGGCGAACCTTGCGAAATACCTAGCCTCTGAAGCTGCATTCGAATGTTCAGATCGGGCAATGCAGACCCACGGAGGATTCGGCTATGCGAAGGAGTACGACGTGGAACGGTACTGGCGCGAAAGCCGCCTCATGAAAATCGCCCCTGTAAGCCAAGAAATGGTACTGAACTACGTCTCCAACAAAGTTCTTGGCTTGCCTCGCTCCTATTGAGCCTGTGAAAGTAGCAGGCGTTCTACTCGCGGCCGGAACCGGATCACGATTTAGTGGTCCTAAACACAAACTTCTCACCGATCTGCACGGCGAACCACTAGTGACCCACGCCGCTCGATCGATGACACAGTCGACTATGGATGGTTACGCGGTAGTAACCGGGGCGGTTGAGTTGAATAAAGCGCTAGACCAATTTTCAGAACTGCGAGTTATCGAAAATCCGCAGTTTGATCAAGGGATCGCCACATCTCTCAGTGCTGCTACCGCTTGGGCTGTGGCCAATGATTTCGAAGCGTTGGTAGTTGGATTAGGGGATCAACCCGGGGTTCTGAGCTCTGCGTGGACCCTTCTGGCGCAGACGCGTTCGCCGATAGCCGTAGCAACCTACGATGGAAAACTAGGAAATCCTGTGCGTTTAGAAAAGTCTGTGTGGGGCTCAGTTCCTTCGACAGGAGATGAGGGGGCCCGAGTTTTGGTCCGTGCTAGGCCGGACTTGGTTGAGCAGGTAGCCTGCGAGGGCTCTTCTGATGACGTAGATACTGTGGAGGATCTCGGACAATGGAATTGAAAAACGAATTCCGAGTGGGTGTTCCTATCGAACGAGCGTGGGCGACACTGACAGATGTTGAATACATAGCTCCCTGTATGCCAGGAGCCCAACTTACGGAGATTGACGGCGAAGAATTCAAGGGTCAAGTAAAGGTGAAAGTAGGGCCCATCACTGCTCAATATAAAGGTGTAGCTAAGTTCAAAGAAAAGAACGAAAGTGACTACCGACTAGTTCTGGATGCCACCGGGCGTGATACACGCGGAGCTGGGAACGCAGCGGCCGAGGTCACAGCGGAAATGGCTGAAGACGGCGACGGAACAAAAATCGTAATCACCACCGAGCTGAAAGTAACAGGAAAAGTTGCACAGTTCGGTAGAGGTGTTATGGCTGACGTTTCTGAAAAACTCATCGGTCAATTTGTCGAAAGTCTTGAACAAAAACTGCTCGAGTCATCTTCCGATAACGAAGAACCCGCGACAACAAGTGAACCAATCGACTCTTCTTCTGACGATGAGGCTGAGACAGGTCCGCGAAAGATAGATATGCCAGAACCGGAACCCGTCGACTTACTTGATACGGCTGGCGCTCCTTTATTTAAGCGGTTCGGCCCCTTTGCTCTCGTAGCGTTGGTGTTGGTTCTGTTGCGTCGCCGCAAACGATAAGGACCAAACCCACGTCATGGTTATCGACGCAGCGAAAGTGTCCGCGATCGACTGCCCAACCTCCGAAGAAGTCGACAAGGTTGCGGCGTTACTGGGCCGGTCCCCCGAAGGAGACTTTGAAGTTGTAGTGGTAGACAGTGCGGGTGAGCCGGTCGTTATCCGCAATGGGCCGATCATGAACAATGGGCGACCTATGCCGACTCGATACTGGCTGGTCGATCGGGAGTTGTGTCGCCTAGTAGCTCGCTTAGAAGGAGACGGTGGAGTGAGGGCTGCAGAAGACGCCGTGGATTTGGCCGAACTTGAAAGAACCCACACGCGTTATGCCGAGGAACGCGACGCCCATATTCCCTTCAACCATGATGGGCCTCGACCTCACGGCGGAGTAGGAGGCACGCGCAAGGGTGTCAAATGTTTACATACTCACCTCGCTAACCACCTAGTTACCGGCGATGATCCTGTTGGGGCATGGGTGGTGCAACAATTAGAAACGACTCACCTTGTCTAAACCTGCGCCAGTAGCGGTTTTGGATTTCGGCACGAACACCAGCCGCTTGTTGATTACTGACGGTGAGTCACTTGATGTTCGAACGCACAGAATCACTGGATTGGGTAGAGGCGTGTCTGCGTCGGGTCGCCTGAATAAGGAAGGAATCGACCGTGTCTTGGAAGCAATTGAGGAATTCAAGCCGCTGATTTCGCAGCACCAAGTGAAATCGATTAGAGCGGTGACCACTAGCGCAGCGCGGGATGCAAGCAATCGAGATGACTTTATAGACCCCGTATCTGCCTCCTTAAATCACCCTGTTGAACTTTTATCAGGAGAAGAGGAAGCTCGGTACGGATTTCTTGGAGCGACCGCAGATCTTGATCGCACGGCCTCACCTTTCCTGGTTGTCGACATAGGCGGAGGGTCAACCGAATTTTCGTACGGGACCGATTCAGCTGAGATGTACCAATCGGTAGATATGGGATCGGTTCGCTTCTTTGAAAAGTTTTTACTAAGCGACCCTCCGAAGCCTGAAGAACTCAGCGCAGCGATTCAGGTCGCTCGTTTGCACTTAGATGATATCGACCGAGAACTTCCCCGATTAGGGAAGGCCAATTCATTTGTGGGAGTAGCGGGAACCATCACAACTATCACCGCAGTGGAAATAGGACTTGAACCCTATAACCCCAAGATAATTGATCGGTTTCGTCTCACTCGGCAAGCTGCCGAAGACGTATTCAGAACTTTGGCGACGGAGTCGCTCTCGGACCGTCAACATAACCCTGGTCTCGAACCAGCGCGCGCAGATGTGATCGTTGCGGGATGTTGCATCCTGGTAGCGATTATGCGTCACTGGGAACTCGAGGAGTGTCTGGTGCGAGAACGGGATTTACTCGATGGCTTAGCAGATGAGATGCTTGAGCTTGAATAGTCGGCGTCATTGCACGCTAGTGTTCCGATCGTGAACGATCTTCACACCCCCAGATTGCTGCTGCGAGGTTTGCAGCCACACGACTTTGCTCAGTGGAGCGAAGTCAGAAAGCGCTGCGCAACTTGGCTTACCAAATGGGAACCAGAAGCAGTGGTTGGAGCCCCCGACCCATCTCAAGACCCCGCAGCATTTGCGGCCCGGTGCAATGCAAGGGACAGAGAGCGGCAATTAGGGACCGGGTTTGCTTGGTCCATGTGGCACCGGGGGCATTTTTCTGGCGAGATCAATGTAAATAACGTCGCTCGTGGAGCGTTTCAAAGCGGGCATGTTGGTTACTGGGTGGATGAGCGATGGGCCGGCCAAGGTTTCATACCTGAAGCCCTAGTAGCTGTGTTCGGTCACGCTTTCGACCGAGCGGGTTTGCACCGCCTGGAGATATCAATAATTCCGAGGAATCAGTCGAGTCGACGCGTGGTCGAAAAACTTGGGATCCGGTACGAAGGCCTTGCAGAGGGTTACCTAAGAATCGCAGGGGTCTGGGAAGATCACATGCGTTTCGGGATAACGTCAGAAGAATGGACCCAAAGAAGAGAAGAGCTTTGGCAGTTTGTCTCTGATGCGGCGGTTACCGTCTGACGAATTAGTACCAGGTCCTATTACCAGGCACTTCCATCATTCGCTTCCTCTAGCCAAGTTTGGCCGGGCTTGCATTGGTTCGCGATTGGACACCATCGACACGAGGCGTTGGGGCGCACCGATGGCTGGGTTTTTTCTAGTCGTAACTGAAGTAGCCGCTCCGCAGCGTCGGAGGCGCGCCTTAGAGCAGATCGCACCGTTTCTTCATCGACGTGTTCGACCTGGACCCGGCCAGCATCGACATAAAAACTGGCTAGTAGAGCTGGGGGAACACCGACAACAAGCGTTTCTAACAAAGCATAAAAACGTAAATCATCTAAATGGTGAGGGACTGCACTACCAGTCTTTAGCTCAAGCAGCACGCGACCGGCGGTCAACTCACTGGGATGGCCGATCGTTAGATCAAACCGGCCTTGGAAAACCACCTTCCCTTGATGGAGTACAACCTTGCGAGGCAATTCAGTAGTAGGGCCCCAAGCGTTCTTCAAGGGCGGGAACGTGTCGAAAAAGGTTTGTAGTAGGGATGATACGTCACTGCGTATTTCTGCTCGTTCGACTTCGGTCAAGCCAAACAAAAAGTCAGCAAGACCATCTCCTCGATTCATGATGCTTGATAACGCCTCGTCAACTAGTTCAGATGCAGTTCTCTTAGGGAACAGATGGATGGATAACTCAACGCACTTATGAAAGATCTGTCCGCGTGTCATAGGTACACGCCATTCGAAAGGTTCGGCCTGTTGGGCCTCATATGAGGCTTCGCAACCATTAACTGCCTGGAGCTGGCGTTTAGAGATCCACAACGGCTCATCTATCAGACCAACAAGATCCTGAGTTGCTGCCTCCAGCGCAGCATGCAATTCGTGTCGCAGCGTTGACTCATAAGTCGTTCGCTGGTCGGCTGGTAAACGGATTAATCCAAGTGTTTCTTGTTGAGCGGGAGTCAATACAGAACCTTCGGTCGCCGGCCCTGTAGAGACTTGGTCGCTGCTTGTCACGGATCCAACCTAGTCCCGCTTAACGGGGCCCTAGTTCAAGTAGAGAACTTGGTGGTTGACCTGTTTGTCTCAACTTGGGTGGATGTCCTACCCCTATTAGAACCTTTACTTGATGGAAAACAACACTCAAAAATCCTTTCGTTCGATTACTGACGCGCGAACTCGTCCGGTCTCCAACATCGAAAGCGCTCCGTCCGTACGGTTCTCAATGATTGCTAAAGCTTTTGGTCAGCTAGCAACTCGAGCAGGTTTTGTCGTTCCAGGCTTTCGAAGTCCGCCCCGCTCCAGAGACACAGACAGATCTATACGAAAAGACAGTTCTGGAAGCGTTGTAGCTGTTCGTATTAAAGACAGGCCCTTTGAAGCGGTGATTGCAGACATGATTGAAGGAGTCATTGTCTGTAACGGGCTGCCAGCCACTCGATCCGGGGCACTGCGCGATCTCTTGTGGCGATCAGCGATAGAGGCCGGACCTAGCGTTGCACCTGAATTAAGACATAAGCCAACTGCGATTGTCCATCGCCTACCAGTCAACGGTAAAGTCGAAGCGGCCTAAGAGGGCGACCTTGCTGCTCTCAAGGCTTAGGCTTAAGGCGCCGAACTAAATCGGCCCGGGTGGCGGAATGGCAGACGCAGAGGGCTTAAACCCCTCGGCTCTTAACGGGGCGTGTGGGTTCGAATCCCACTCCGGGCACTTAGACAGCAGCTGACCGCAACGAATCGGCCGTCTCTGAGCCGGGAAGCACCAGGTTCTCCGCAGCTTCAACACAACGATCTCTTAGGATCCGATTTAGTGGGGTCGGGACCCGATGTTTTTCTCCCAGGCGGACGATGGCGCCGTTGAAGTGGTCGACTTCAACTCGTGTTCTCTGGGATGTGAGATCTTGCCAAGTGCTTGGATATGACCTGGTTGCTTCCGTAACAGCAGGTCTTGCTGGCCAAATGCCGGGTTCGCGAAGGCGAGCAATTTGTTCCCGTAAGTTTCGTTTGCCGACCATGCGAGCTGAAATCTCGGCAGCATCCAACACGTCTGCAGCTTCTTCGTTTACATCGGCCATGAATTGACGGTCGCGAGGATCACAGGAGGCCTCTTGAACTGACAGATCCGTCAAAGCTAGATAGGCGTTGGCGAGATTTCTGATGAGCTTTCCCCACTTACCATCAATAACTCGTTCGTCGACTGACGCATCCATGCCTGACGCCTCTAGATCCGAAACCAGAGATCGTGATATCTCATCGCTTCCCGACGGCCAATTACCTATTTCTAAGAGCTTTCCCCCCGAATGTCGAACAGTCCCAGGGTGAGTTATTTCCGCGCCAACCATGACTGTGCATCCATAGGTGTTGTAGCCCCTAGCGAAAAGCCATTCTTCGTTTGTAACCCCGTTTTGGCAACATACGACTGGTAAGTCTCGGTACATCGACGAGTGCTGTTCCATCGCATCGAAAGTGTCATCAGTTTTCATTGCGAGCAAAACGACGGTTTGGTCATCCAAATCGAGTTCTCGGGCAGATTCTTCAGCCGGAAGATTCCAAGTTCCCTCGGTATTCTGGGTCAGAGTCAAACCTTTCGTCTGAAGGGCGTGAAGGTGGGGACCTCGAGCAATCAATTGCACCTTGCGACCGAGGATTGCGAGCCTGCTCGCGATTACGCAGCCGATCCCACCGGCGCCATGGACTATGTAATTAAGTGCCGTCATCCCCAAGACCCATTGCCGGCTGGCGCGTTCCAAACCTCTGTGATTCGTCCGTCACGGACGGTAAACATCTCTATCCCGCAGATGGTTGATAGTTCTCCTTCTTCGCTCACTAAATCCGCCTCGTACGCAGCAGCCACTGATTCTTGATCTTGAATGATCTTGCGATTACTGAACCTCATCGACCGAAATTGTTGATGGAATGAAGTGATGCGAAGCTTGGCCTCTTCGATGGTTAGGGCTAGACGGGTTCCGTCCGGTTCGTGGCGGATCATGGGATCAGCGACCAGCATGTCTAGAGATGTCAGGTCACGCTGGTGGTAAACCTTTTCTGTGTACTGGTCGACTATCTCAGCAGGGCTCATTTTGGAATTAGTCACAGTCTTATGCTTTCAGAATTGCGAGTGTTAGCGTCGGGGTATGCGGAGATGGAATACGACACACGCCAATTTAATGGATGCGAATTTTTGGTTGCAGCCGTCGGTTGAGTGTGATTCGGGCATTGCTCAGTTGCATGCTGAAGCACCTTTGGATTGGTTTGAGGAGCCTCTGCCTGACAATCCTTACCTTCAGGCTGGGCCCGGATACTGGTGTGTTACGCGTCATGAGGATATAGCGACAATCTCTAGGAATCCCGACATATACAGTTCAGCTGAGGGAATCACCATCACCGACACCCCGCCGGAGTTTCGCGAGTTTTTTAGTTCGATGATCGCGATGGACGACCCGCGCCACGCGAGGTTACGTCGTATTGTCTCGAAGGGTTTCACCCCTCGCATGCTTGTTGCCTTGGAGGACTCAGTGCAAAGCGTGGCTGCCGGCATCGTCGATGACATCGCGGAGAGAGGGAAGTGTGACTTCGTTACTGATGTCGCCGCTGCGTTGCCACTCAAAATCGTTTGTGACCTCATGGGAGTGCCAGATTCAGCGTACGAAATGGTCTTCAAGAACACGAACATCATTTTGGGCGTTGGAGACCCGGAATTCGCTCCCGAAGGTGTCGATTTCGTGACCGCATTGCTGAACGCAGGAGCTGAATTAGCTGAGCTAATGAATGAAGTCGCTGAAGCTAAAAAAGGTGGGGATGGCGGCGACTTAACGAGCGTGCTAGTGAATGCTGAGCTCGAAGGTGATCATTTAGATCAAGCGGACTTGGCAAGCTTTTTCGTGTTGTTAGTCGTTGCTGGCAATGAAACGACTAGAAACGCGATCTCCTGGGGGCTCAAATATTTGACTGATCACCCGGATCAGAGAGCTATTTGGGCGAATGATTTTGAGGGCCTAGCTCCCAGCGCAATTGACGAAATAGTCAGACTTGCCAGTCCGGTTTCCTATATGCGTCGGACTGTCACGCAAGACACGATGTTGGCGGGCCAAGAGGTATCGGAGGGAGACAAGGTTGCAATGTTCTATCTTGCCGCTAACCGCGATCCAGCCGTTTTTGATGACCCCTACCGTTTCGATGTGCGGCGCAGCCCGAATCCCCAATGCGGTTTTGGTGGCCCAGGACCTCACTTTTGTTTGGGCGCCCACTTGGCTCGTCGTGAAATCACAGTCATGTTCCGAGAGCTGTTCGAAAGGTTGCCTGACATAGCAGCGGTTGGGGAGCCAGATCCTCTTCTGTCCTCATTCATCCATGGTGTCAAACACCTGGAGGCAGAGTTCACTCCGACAAGGTCCGGCTGATGGCCCGGGCAAAGGTCGCAGAAATGGAGCTTGAGTACGAGACATTCGGCTCGCCCGATGACCCTGCCATTCTGCTTGTGATGGGGCTAGGCGCGCAGTTAATTCACTGGCCTGCAAAGTTTTGTCAGATGCTTGCTGATGGAGGCTTTCAGGTCATTAGATTCGACAACCGAGATGCAGGCCTCTCCACCAAATTAGATGGCGTCGAAGTTGATTTTGTTGCATTAATAGCAGCGGCGCTTGAAGGTCGGGAAGTATCCGATACACCGTATGACCTTTCGGATATGTCAGAGGATGCTTTCGGGATTCTCGATGATCTTGGGATAGAGAAAGCCCATATCGTCGGAGCGTCCCTTGGGGGCATGATTGCTCAGACCATGGCGATTGAACGACCCAGTCGGGTGATATCGCTCACCTCGATCATGTCTGCTACTGGTACGCGAGAAATCCTGGGTATTCCTGACGAATCACTCGCTCTTTTGTTGGCGCCGGCTCCTACGGAAAGGTCTGCGTATCTGGAATACCAAGATCAGTACGCTATTTGGTGCAGTAAGAAATACTTCGACGCGAACCTGGCAAGGGAATATGCGGCAGCGTCCTATGACCGGAGTCATTATCCAGATGGTTCTGGAAGGCAAATTGCAGCGTTGTTGGCAAGCGGAGACCGCGAACCTGATTTGGCGGAAATGAACGTCCCGACCTTGGTGATTCATGGTCGGGACGACCGTCTTCTCTTGCCACTTTTAGGACAACGGACGGCTGACGTTATCCCCGGATCAAATTACTTTTTGGTAAGTGATATGGGTCACGATCTTCCTGAACCGCTTTGGCCTGTCGTGGTTGATACGGTGCTGAGCCATCTGAGAAATTCGGTTTCCGAAGAGGAGTAGATCCCGAAATTCTTGAGGTGCTGGTTATATTTTTATTTGGCGGTTTGAGGGGTTTGAGTTGCTTGTCGCAGAAGTGCTGACACAAGTTCCGAAGCGGCTGGGTTGACAAGGTTGCTGTCTCGAGTTGCGGCAACTAACGAACGCTTTAGGAGAGGCGTTTTCTGAACGGGGGTGAGAGAGGCTGGAGGTCGTTCGGCTTGGATTCGGGGAAGCACAGTCCAGCCCATGCCTATCAGGACCATTTCACTTAGCACTTCTGGTTGGTTGGACTCGGCTACAACAGAAAATGTTGATCCGGTAGACCTAAGAGCCTCGCCGATCAGATCCCTCGTCAAAGAACCTGTCGGAAAGGTCACCCAAGGTCCCCATTCTTGTGGTCCAGAAGGTCTTGCTCCTGGTGGAGCGTAAACGTAGAGATCTTCTTCCAACAGTGCGACGCTTGAGAAGTTCGGATCTTGGGGAGAGACACAAATAGACAGATCTAAGTCGCCGCTGGTGAGGCCTTGTAAGAGTTGGCTAGATGGACCCACAGTTACGTGCAGATCCAACTGCGGTCTGTCCTCTCTGAAAGTTCGTAAGGTCTCACCGAAATGGTCGACCGCTGCAGCATCAATCATTCCCACGCGGAGTTTGCCGGCGGAACCGGCACGAATTCGGTCGCTCCATCCGGAAAGATCACTTGTCAATGCAAGTATTCGTCGTGCGTGCTCAGTGACCTCTTCTGTAGAGGATGCCGGCACTCGCCGCCGCCCATCCCAGCTGAACAACTCGATTCCTAGTCGGCGTTGAAGTTCAGCTAATCCTTGAGATAAGGCAGATTGGCTCACCCCCAGGGCTGCCGCTGCGCTTGCCCACGTGGGGCTTTCTTGAACAGCCACTAGATACTGCAGTTGAGTCATAGAAATATCAGGAAGCGAGGAATGAACCGGGGCCATTAGATCACCATCACAAAACTAAAGATTAGAATTACTTAAGATAAAGGTGCAAAAGTAATACAACACTTATGATTTAGGTATGACTTCAGCCAATATTGCGCCCGCTAATGGAAGATTGGGTGTTCTCACCCCCGGAATGGGTGCCGTCGCGACGACCTTTATCGCCGGAGTGCTGGCCGCCAGGCAAGGCTTAGCCGCGCCGATTGGCTCGGTATCGCAGATGGCGCACATTCGTCTCGGAAAGAAAGACGATGTTCGAAATCCACTAATAAGGGACTTCGTTCCCTTAGCAGGGCTTGATGACCTTGTTTTCGGGGGGTGGGACCCCATCACCCCTAATGCCTTAGAAGGAGCCCAGGCGGCAGGAGTTCTCGAAGAACGAGACCTCGCCGCGATCTCAGCTGAGCTCGAAGGCATCGTCGCAATGGACGCAGTCTTCGACCAGAGATGGGTAAAGAAACTCGATGGCAATCGCGTTAAGGCGTTGGATTCAAAATTGGATCAAGCTCAAGCTCTAATGGCGGATATTGAACAGTTCCGAACCGACAACGACTGTGACCGCCTGGTAATGGTTTGGTGCGGTTCGACCGAGGCGTACCAAGAGGCAAGCGCTGCCCATGAGACCCTCGAAGCATTTGAAGCCGCTCTCGAAGCCAACGATGAGAATATTTCGCCGAGTCAGATCTACGCGTACGCGGCACTCATGAGCGATGTTCCCTTTGCTAACGGAGCGCCCAACCTCAGCGTTGACCTTCCATGCATGATTGAGTTAGCTGAGCGTCGCGGGATACCAATCGCTGGTAAAGATTTCAAGACTGGCCAGACCCTGATGAAGACACTTGTAGCGCCGGGGCTTAAGGCGAGAATGCTCGGATTGCGAGGGTGGTACAGCACCAACATTCTTGGCAACCGAGACGGAGAAGTGCTTGATGATCCGGAGAACTTCAAAACGAAGGAAGTATCGAAATTAGGAGTTCTCGACACCATCCTGCAACCTGAGGTTTACCCCGAGCTATACGGCAATATCGATCATGTAGTGCGAATCAACTACTACCCACCTCGCGGAGACAACAAAGAAGGCTGGGACAACATCGATATCTTCGGATGGCTTGGCTATCCGATGCAGATCAAAATCGACTTCTTATGTCGTGATTCGATTCTTGCAGCACCAATAGTGCTTGACCTTGCTCTGTTCCTAGATTTAGCCCAAAGAGCCGGCGAATCAGGTGTTCAGGAATGGTTGTCGTTCTACCTGAAAGCGCCACAATCAAGCAGTGCATCAGGCCCCGAACACGACATCTTCATACAGCAAACCAAGCTAAAGAACACCCTGCGCGAGTGGATGGGCGAAGAAGCCGTAACCCATTCTGAAGCAGGTTGACTTTGTTAGGCGGTAAGAACTGCATCGTTTTGTTCAAGGTCTCAAGCTGTCGCTCTCGCGTAGTTCCTTCAGCATCGAGGTCAACAGATCTGCGTCTTCGGGGTTATTAACTGGAATGCTGAACTCAATTCGATCGATCAGACTCCCGAATCGTTCGTTTAATAATGAAGCAATCCTGTCGTAGGTGCCGATAGTCGCGATCGTGTGAAACATTTCGTCGCTCACCAAGGCGGGAATCTCATCCCACCGCTGTTCCCGAGAAAATGAAGCTGCTTGATCTACCTGCTCACCCCAGCCATGAACCTCAAACGCTGCTTTGTAGGCAGGCGTAGCGAGATAGAAACCGACTCTGGCTCGAACGCTTTCGGCTACTTGGAAGAGGCTGGCCTCATCTGGCGCTGTGGCAATCAGCGGTTTCATACACCAGTCAATATCGTCAGCGTTTCGTTGAGTCCTAGCAGCGCCCCGCTCCACTGCCGGAACCATGACTTCGTCGATGAATTTCGGTGAGCAGACGGGGTGTAGCCGGATTCCGTCGGCAACCTCGCCCACTACCCCGCACATATTCGTGTTGATAGCGGAAATATGTACGGGAATGTCTGGATGGTCGATTGGTCCAGGATCAAATAGCGGCACCATCAGATCCAGTTTGTAGTGGTCTCCATCGTGATGAAGAGGTTCACGTTGTTGCCAACAACGCCACACAGCCTTCATGGCCAAGATGTAGTCGCGCATTCGCGGGGCAGGTGCGGTCCATTCCATTCCGTATCGACGCTTTATGTGCCCCCGCACTTGCGAACCGAGCCCCAGAATTAGTCGGCCAGATGACACCTTCTGCAGGGTCCAGGCAGACATAGCTGTGATCGTTGGCGATCGCGGAAATGCCATCGCGATGGAGGTCGCCAGTTCAAGCTCACTGGTGTTGACCGAAGCGAGGGTTAATTGCTGGTACGGATCGTCTTTACATTCTTCGACTGCGATGCCGTGGTATCCCAGGGACTCAATTTCTTCAGCTCCCTTCGCGATAGTTCGAACATCAAGTGGGGTATCAGGCTCTCGTAAACCTGGATCAACTTTGCCGAGAGGCAGCATCGTTTCTGATTTCATAGCCTGAGCTCCAATCGCAGTTCGCGTCCGGCGAGGTAGGCGTCTAACTGTTCAATAAAGACGTCATCACCTCGCTTTGTAATACCAGAACCGGCCCCAGCTATGTGAGAAGTCAACGTCACAGCTTCGTGGTTCCAAAGAGGACTAGTGGGTTCCAACGGCTCGATATCGAACACGTCGAGGATTGCCCTGATTGATCTTCCTGAATCGAGTGCTTCAAGGAGATCGTTAGTGTCGACTACCGGCCCCCGCGACACGTTGACAAGAATTGATCCGCTTTGCATTTGGTCTAAGAACTGTTTGTCCACCAAGCCGCGTGTCTCATCAGTTAAAGGGCACGCGACGATTACCACATCGACTGAAGGTAAAACGTCTCCGAGTTCGTCCATGGTGACCATACGGTCCGCTCGGTCGTCGTCCGTTACGGTCCGTCGGGCTCCCACAATCTGAACGCCAAAGGGTCGCGCTCTCTTTGCTATTTGCCCTCCTATAGAACCGAAACCCACAATCAACCATGTTCCGCCATTTATCTCATTCCAGCTCTTCTGATTCCATTGGCTATTTCTCTGATCGTCGTTGCGTTCGCTCCAGCCATGGACAACATTCATGATTGCAGCCATTGTGTACTCAGCGACTCCAGCGTTGGGAGAGTCGCTGTTGCTCAGACGAATCCCTGCGGAAAGAATCTTCTGTAAGGGCGGAGCATCTGCACCAGCAAGACAAGACTGGACCCACTCGACGGTCCCACACTCGACTAGAACATCGGCGAATAAGAGAAAGTCGGGCACGCTCATCCCTTCAGATATGCCCGCGAACAGTAGGTCAATCGGTATCCAACCAATCTCAGGTCTGAAATCTGACTGAGCTACTGCCGACCCGTTGGGATGAGTGACCTCGGTGGCTGACCAGCAGAGAACCTCGAAGTCGTGCTCAGAATTATCAAGTCGAGAGCGGATTCTTTCGTACGCAGAAATAGGAATGAGAACTTGACGCTTGGACATAGTCGATCAGCGTAGGGTGCTAGCCGTGCTGTTGTCCGATGATCCAAATAATTCGTCGTCACCCATGAAAACAGCGTTGCTGATCACCGTACTGGTATTGACAATGGCACTCGGTGCGTTTCCAATTGTTGGGACAGCAGTAGTAGCCAATGCTTTAGCAGAAGACTTGACGATGTCGCTGACTTTGTTTGGTGCAGGAGTAGCTGTTAACACCGCTTTCGGTGCAGTATTCGCGCCTTTGTCTGGTCGGCTGAGCGATCGCCATGGAGGCAAGTGGTCATGCGTTCTTGTCTTACTGTCCTCGGGAGTCGGCCTATTGATCCTGGCCTGCGCCCCATCAGCCTCCATATTGATCTTCGGCCTTTTCGTCTCTAGCTACGGACAGGGCGCTTGCAACCCCGCCACCAACAAGCTGGTAGCAGAAAGGGCTGCGCCTGGTCATCGAGGGAAAATGACGGGCATCAAGCAATCCGGAGTGCAACTCGGAATCTTGTTAGGCGGATTCACGCTTCCAGCTTTGAGTATCTGGCTCAATTGGCGTGTAGCTATAGGGCTATACGCCGTGACAGCGCTCTTGGTGGCTGCTCTTACAGCGATCGCTCTCCCCGACAGCCGAGATCGAACTCAACAAGGTTGTCAAAGCGATGAAAAGTCAACTGCCTCGAAGCTTCCAAGGTCAGTTTCGCTATTGGCGCTGTACGCCCTATGCATGGGATGCGTAGTGGGTGGAGTTGGACGGTACACAGTGCTTTTTGCGGAAAATGCCTTAAATATGTCGAACGTAGCGGCAGGGTTAGTAGCCGGTCTTCCCGGAGGAATTGCTATTGGCACTCGAATTATTTGGGCTCACCTAGCGGAGCACCGAATAAGACCGCCAGTTGCACTCGCTGTTCAATCTTCATTGACAGCCCTAGTGATGGCAATGCTGTGCGTCGCGGTAGCCGTGGGGTCTTGGATTATGTGGCCTGTGGCCATAATTTCTGCAGTTGGTCTGAACGCCTGGAACGCCGTAGCGATGCTGTATGTAATTATCGGAGTACCCCAACAAGCTTCCGGCCGCGCCAGCGGCCGTGTCGTAATGGGGTTTATGGCTGGCCTGACCGTTGGCGGGTTCTTGACTGGCTTAGTCGCCGATGTCACAGGGTCCTATGAAACGGCCTGGGCCGCGTTGCTTCTTCTCTCGGCTATAGCGACCTTTTTGGCTTGGCAGAGCGGGAAAGAGCGATTTAGTCAACCTTTCGGTTAGAAACGAACAGCGGCCGCTGGGTGGTTTGAGGGAAGACGATCTTGTCCAAATAGTTTCTTGCGGAGAGTACCTGGGGCGTATTCGCGTTGAACTAGACCTTTTTTCTGGAGGATGGGTACCACGCCGTCTACGAAGTCAACAAAGGTTCCTGGAGTCACCGTATAGGTGAGGTTGAATCCGTCTAAGCCACTGCGAAATCTTCGTTCTAATTCGTCGGCCACTTGTTCAACAGATCCGGTCAGCCAGGCTCCAGCCAAATTTGACTTGATCAGATCGCCCATGGTCCGCGTGTCAGATGGCGCTGAATCGAGAAGATTTTTGATGAATCCTTGAACGCGTTCGGTTTGGAAGCTCTCTAAAGGCTGATCCGGATCGATATCGCCCAGATCGACCCCGAGGTTCCCGCTGATGTGAGCTAACCCTGCCTCAACCGAGAGACTTTCTTCATACTCGGCTTGCTTATTGAAAGCTTCACTTTCCGTTCCTCCCACAATGGGCGCTACCCCTCCAATCAGTTTGATGTCTTTGTTTGACCGCCCCTGTAGGAGAGCTCGTTCATGTAAATCTTGTGCCAGCGTTGCTCCGCTGCGAGACGATCCCACAACGAAAATGCATTCTGCATGCTGAGCAGCAAACGTTCGACCCCGCTCGGACATACCAGCCTGGAAAAGTACTGGCGTTCGTTGAGGAGAGGGTGAAGAAAGATGGGGGCCCGCCACATCGAAGTAGGTACCGCGATGATTGATCTCACGGACACGGTCCGGCTCTACGTAAACACGCCGCTCTCTGTCATCGACCACCGCATCATCTGCCCAACTGCCCTCTAAAAGCTTGTAAATGACTTCTAAATATTCTTCAGCTCGCGAATAGCGTTCTTCGTGAGACGGCAAACCTTCAAAACCTAGGTTGTTCCCAGCGTTCGGTAAATACGAGGTAACGACATTCCACGCCACTCGACCTTCCGTTAAATGGTCCAAAGTCGACAGCTGACGAGCAAAGGTAAACGGATGGGCTTGTAAGACCGAACTTGTGAACGCAAACCCTAGATGACGAGTGGTTGAAGCCATGGCCGGAATCAGAAGCATGGGGTCGTTGACGGGGACCTGCATGGCTTGCCGAAAAGAAGTATCTGCTCCACCTTGGTAGTTGTCATACAGACCGATTACATCGGCAAGAAAAATGGTGTCTAGACAGCCCTCCTCAGCAATGCGAGCTAACTCCAACCAGGGTTCCAAAGAATTGAACTCGGTTTGGCGACTGTCCTTTCTGGTCCACATCCCTTGTTGTATGTGGCTCACACAGTTCATAGTGAATGCATTCAAAATCATCCGCCTATTGGGTGGCGCATCACTCATGAGAATCAGTCTCCCAGGAAAGTGCGAACGGTGTCCCAAAGCTGCAAGAATTGTTGGATGGATTCAGCAACACTGTCCGGCTATCTCGATTGCATAGAAGAACAGGGCTACTGCATCGTAGAAAATGCCATCGATCAAGAACTACTCAAAGAGGTTAGAAACTCAGTAGCACAACTCGAAGAACAACATGATGTGCAACCCAGAGGAAACCGGGCCGAGGGCTTCGCTACCAAGCGCATGTACAACTTGCTAGCTAAGGATCGAGTGTTTTGGAAGCTGCCCGTTCATCCCAACGTGCTTCCCTTCGCGGAACACTTACTGGACGAAGAGTGTCTCTTGTCGGGAACCACATGCATGCATATAGGCCCTGGAGAAGTTCACCAGGGGTTGCACAGCGACGATGGTTTAGTGAGCGTGAGCAGACCGCGAATTCCATTCATGGTGACCACCATTTGGGCCTTCACTGACTTCACGGCTGACAATGGGGCCACTCGCATAGTTCCCGGCTCCCACAAATTTGATCACGAACCTCGCAAAGGTGAAGAGGCTCAGCACATACCAGCAGAGATGGAAGCCGGGTCAGTTCTGGTTGTGAACGGCGGAACGTGGCACTGTGGCGGCGCCAACACAACACAGGATGACTGGCGACTAGGAGTCAGCGTCCAATATTGCCAGGGTTACATGCGCCAGCAACAAAACCAGTACTACAGCCTTTCCCCTCAAGATGTGAAAGAGATGCCCGAACGTTTGGCTTCTCTTTGCGGGTTCACTCTGTATAAGGGCATCATGGGCCATGTCGATGGAGCGAGCCCGGGTAGGTTTTTAGGTGCCGCGCAATCGGATGAGGTTGCATATGCGGCGATGAGAACCAAAAACGGAGTTGCCGAAAGTTAAGCAACCAGTTGCTGCTTCCATCTAGGTTCAAGTCATGGAAATTAAAGATCGTGTAGCAATTATTACCGGCGGTGGAGGTGGCATTGGATCGGCCACGGCCCGCAAGTGGGTCTCAGAGGGCGCCAGGCAAGTAGTGGTGGCTGACTACAACGAGGCAACAGCGCGTCGAGTCGCTGAAGAACTCGGTTGCATTGGCGTGGGTCTAGACGTCACCAATGAGGAGGCTGTGACTCAGCTCGTTGAAGATACTGAAACCGCAAACGGTCCTGTCGACATTTTCTTTTCGAATGCAGGTGCAGGCGCCGAAGGAGGTGTCGACGCTTCCAATGAGGCTTGGCAGTCGCAATGGGAGCTACATGTAATGTCACATGTGTATGCCGCTCGCGCTGTGGTGCCTTCCATGACGGCGCGAGGAGAGGGCTACCTGGTTCACACAGCTAGCGCAGCGGGCCTTCTTGCAGCGGTTGGCTCAGCGCCTTACTCAGTCACCAAAGCTGCATGCATCAAACTCGCTGAGACCCTAGCTATAACTCACGGCGATGACGGTATCCGAGTATCAGTCTTGTGTCCTCAGGGAGTCAATACTGCCATGGCGCCTCGACAACTCGGCGACGGAGGTACCGATGGGATAGTCGAAGCTGATTTCGTTGCGGACAAAATCACACAAGCGATGCGTGACGAAGAGTTCCTGATTCTGTCTCATCCAGAAGTTCAAACTTATACAGAACGCAAAGCATCAGATCCCGATCGATGGCTAAATGGGATGCGTCGCCTTCGTAGGAGATCCCTCGATCTTCTAGAGGGAGCGTGAAAAAGCACGGCGGGCTCAACCCCAAAATTGCGGCCTCCTCCAGTTCCATAACAGTCGCCCTGGTCGTCCTCACAGCGCTACTTATCGGACTCAACTACACCGTGATGAAGTGGGCTCTGGATCACACCACACCACTGGCCCTCGCCGCTCTTCGAACATCTGTTGGAGCACCCTTTTTATTGGCAATAGCGATGTTGCGTGGAGAAAAGCTGCCCCAAACCCGTCAACAGTGGATGGCTGTTTGGTGGATCTCGCTTGCCATAACGACGGTGTCAAGCGGATTCCTTGTTCTCGGGATTTCGCGCCTTTCACCTGGTCTGGCAGCGATGTTGTCGGCAACTATGCCACTTTTTACAGTTGTCATCGCAGTTGTAGTTCTCGCGGAACTGCCAGGACAGCGGGGCTATCTGGGACTACTAATAGGCCTGTTCGGAGCGGTATGCCTCGCTATCCCAGCCTTCGGATCTGGTAATACCACCTTAGGAATCGTCTTCTCACTAATTTCCAGTATCAGCTGGGCAGCAGGAGCAGTCCTCAACAAACGATTGCCCGGCGCCCTGGAAATCAGCCCATTGATGCTGGTCGCGCTTCAGATCACCTTTTCGACAATATGTCTCCACCTAGCAGTGCCATTCGTAGAAGATTGGTCCGATACCTCCATGGGCTGGGGGCTTGTACTGCCTTTGCTCTATGCAGGTATTCCATCTTTAGCGGTCACCTTTTACCTATTCGCGAGTGTGCTTCGGCGTGCTCCCGCGATCCAAGGCGCCGCAGTTGCATATTTGACACCGTTCTTCGGAGTGCTGTTCAGCTGGTTACTCGTCGGTGACCGTCTCGGAACTTTCGAGATGCTTGGCGGCGCATTAGTTGTTGCAGGTGTAGCCCTCCTATCGGTGGACCGCCGATAACGGAATCTGCATTGAAGTTACGACTGACGTAGGCTCAACACCATGGCAGATAGCGACATTAAAGCGATGACAGCGAACCTTGACGCGGTCGAATTTGACGAAACAGCGTTTACCGAACCTGTTCCTCTCTCTGAGGCCAAGGTGGCGATAGTTACTTCTGCCTCCCTGCATCATCCCGATGACGAGGACTTCTCGCCGATGGACACGGGATACCGAGTATTGAAGTCGGAAATAAGAGACTACGTAATGGGACATTGGAGTCCTAACTTCGATGCAACAGGTTTTGCACTAGATATCAACACGGTGTTTCCGATCGACCGCCTGGAAGAGCTAGCTACCCAAGGAGTCATCGGCTCAGTAGCAGACGAACATCTTGCTTACGCAGGTAATCAATTCGAGCTATCTGCAATAAGAATGGACAGTGGTCCTGCCGGTGCCAAACTCCTTAAGGAACAGGGCGTTGACATCGTGTTACTAACACCCGTTTGACCCCTGTGCACGCGTACCGTGAGTACGCTCGCTCATATTTTCGAAGCTGAAGGCATGGCCACTATCGCCTTTGGCTCCATTAAGAGTCAGATAGAGAGCACCGCCCCGCCCCGCGGTCTCTGGTGTGACTTTCCTCTGGGTAGGCCCCTAGGGGTTCCAGGCGACCCAGAATTTCAACATCGGGTGCTGGCAACGGCATTCGATTTGTTGCAGAGCCCAGAACCAATCTTTGCCGAATATGACGTCACCATTCCCGACGATGAAACCGAAGTTTTGGCATGCCCAATGCCGCCCCGCCATGACCCTGATGCCCACCCTGCGGTGGACGAGGCTAACGGTATGAGGCCGGCCTATGAACGCGCGATCGCCAAATACGGGAACCGAGTCGGCGCCGGGAGAGCTGTTCAAGTTGACGACATAGCAAACGCGATAGAAGCGTTCGTCAGAGTTGCCGAAGGTACCCCCTGGAAAGAAGCCGGCATACCGGGCATCCCGTCACGAGTGAGTCAGGACATTCGCGGATATTACGAAACAGCGGCTCTAGCGTTGTCGGACCACGCCCCGTCAGCGTGGGCGGGAACCCGCTGGTTCCTAGATCACACTGAAGCGGGCAAAGTGGTCATGGCAGCGAGGCAAGCCATGGCCGATGCTGGAGAAAATAATCCGATCTGGTTTTATATGGCTCCGGGGGATCGCTAGTTGGAGTCGTGATCTTTTCCGTCAAGCCGGTCGAACAGAGATTCTTCGGGTGGCGCATTGTAAGCGCAGCATTCACCGTCCTGTTCGTCGTTTACGGAATCCAGTTCAGCTTCGGCACCTTCGTAGGAGATGTGGTTGATGACACAGGGTGGTCTGAAAATCAGCTTCAGTTGATCTTCGCCATCTACATAGGTCTATACAGCGCGTTATCTGCCATAAGCGGATGGCTAACCGACCGAATGGGGCCACGGCCCGTCGTAGCAGTCGGAGCAGTCCTATTAACGAGTGGTTATCTGCTGTGGGCTACCGCAAACAACATCGTCATCGTCGCAATCGGAATGGCCATTGTTGCTCCTCTTGGAATGAGTTGTTCTTGGGTGCCATGCAACGCAACGGTTGTGCGTTGGTTTGTTGTCCGTCGAGGATTTGCTACAGCAATAGCAACCGCGGGCGGCAGTCTTGCCAACATTTTAGTTCCGCCGATTGCGGCGGTTCTTGTATCAGCGTATGGATGGCGGGTCGCGATTCTGGCGATGTCTCTGGCAGGTGGTATCTGCATGTTGCTGAGTTCGATTGTTCTTGAACGAGACCCTGAAGGGATAGGCCAACAGCCAGATGGTCGAATAGCGTCAACTGCTGGCGCAAATGAGGATGTCCAAGAAGGAATGACTCCCGCTGAGGCATGGAGGAGTCGGACCTATTGGAAGATTTTTGGGATGTACGCACTTACTTTTGTTGCAGTCTTCGTTCCGTTTGTTCATGGCGTGCAATTTGCACAGAGCCTCGGCGCGTCCCTTCAAACAGCCTCGACTGTGATCTCAGCGATAGGAATAGGAGGGCTTATCGGCCGCCTGGTGATGGGACCTGTCTCCGATCGTATCGGCAGGAAGAATGCAGTCATGCTGGCCTTATTTTTAGAGACAGCCTCCTTTCTTGGGATGGCCAGCACTAACTCGCTGTGGCTGCTGTACCTATCGGCGGTTACGTTTGGATTTGCCTATGGGGGAGGAGTGGTCGTCTTCCCGCCGCTGGTTGCAGACTTCTTTGGACGTGCCCACGCGGGGTCAATCGTTGGAAGAATCTTCGCGACAGCGGGAACCATGGCAGCTATCGGCCCATATGCGGCGCAAGTGTTGCGCGACGCCTTAGGTAACTACAGATGGGCTTTCTTGCTTTCAGGCATAGCGAATGGCCTCGCGTTACTTCTGGCGACGCGCCTGCCAAGTCGGGCAAATAGCGCTTGATTCTCCGATCTAATAGCTATGGGGAGGCGCCGGCAGCCCGTCGCTAGTAATCTGGACTTGACGCAGGAGGGGACAAGATGGCGTTGGCTGACTTTAAGTTAGAGGATCGATTCACGCGTAGCGAAGGGGACGTCGCTATGTCAGGAGTTCAGGCACTCCTGAGGGTTCTTTTGGACCAGTTACGCGCCGATAAACGAGACGGCCTCAACAATGCCGCAATGGTTTCTGGCTACCGTGGCTCTCCGTTGGGAGGCATCGACACCCTGATGCTCGGCAATGCCGAAGAACTAACTGAAAATAACATTCAGTTCGTTCCAGGCCTTAATGAAGATCTTGGCGCTACAACCGTCTGGGGCTCACAACTAGCTAATCGCAACTTTGATGGAAAATTCGATGGCGTATTAGGGATGTGGTATGGGAAAGCCCCTGGCGTGGATCGCTCTGGAGACGCTATCCGACACGCCAACGTATGTGGAGTCGATCCCAAAGGTGGCGTGCTACTGGTAGCGGGCGATGACCCCGCTTCTAAGTCATCCACGTTGGCGTCTGAATCTGAGTTCGCACTGCTTCACTTTCAGACGCCCATCCTTTACCCCGGAACTGTTCAAGAGGTGGCCGATTACGGCCGGATCGGTTACGAACTGTCGCGGTACAGCGGCCTATGGGTGTCGCTGAAGATTGTGACAAACGTTGCAGACGGATACTCAACCATCAAGGTAGGTCCCGGTCGAGTTCAGATGCAACGCCCGGACTTCGAATGGGATGGCAGCCCTTGGCAACACACCCAACAAGACGCGTTATTTGGCCCGTTCGCCGTCCGTCAAGAACTGGAAATTCACGAAGGCCGAATGGAAGCAACCGACGCATTCACTCGCCTCAACCAACTTGATACCGTAAGTGGAGCTACCTCCGAGGCGCGGATAGGACTCGTAGCAGCCGGGAAGACCTATTACGACCTCCGTGAAGCATTAGATCGAATGGGTCTTGATGAATCCGCACTGCAACAACGTGGGGTAAGACTCTACAAACCAGCTGTCGTCTGGCCTCTCGAAGCCAACGGCGTCCGCGAATTTGCTCGAGGTCTCGACACCATTGTCGTCGTCGAGGAAAAGCGAGCTTTCATCGAGATGTTCCTGCGCGAAATTCTCTACGGAACCACTGACGCGCCGATCATTCTTGGAAAACGTGATGCCGAAAACTCTTTCTGGTTTCCGGGTCACGGCGAGATGGATGCTGACCTTATCGCACGAAAAATTCGCCCATTCCTTGTAAGCCGATTGGGAGAAAACGCGGTAGGCCCAGCCGTACGTGAACGCGTCACCATACCGGTAGCACTTGGTGAGCCCGATGATAAAAAACAATCCAACAGGACACCTAATTTCTGTTCGGGGTGCCCCCACAACCGCTCCACTTGGGTTCCAGAAGGCTCTGAAGCTGGCGGGGGTATTGGCTGTCACGGCATGGCGTCAATGACACCAACTCGCAACGTCAAAGGCACCACTCAGATGGGAGGAGAGGGCGTTCAATGGGTGGGCGCTGCACCATTTGTCACCATGGAGCACCGATTCCAAAACATTGGCGACGGAACATTCCACCACTCTGGGTCGCTCGCGGTTCGGCAAGCTATTGCCGCAGGCACCAATGTCACATACAAAATCCTCTACAACGCAGCGGTCGCAATGACAGGCGGTCAGGACGTCGATGGGGGAATGACAGTTCCAGAGCTAACTCGTTCACTTGAGGCTGAGGGAGTTACAAAGGTCATGGTGCTAACCCATGACACCGAAAAGTACGGAGAAAACCCGCACTTCGCCGAGGGGACCGAAGTGTGGTACCGCGACCGTCTCGACGAAGCCCAAAGGATCCTTCGTGACACACCTGGGTGCACGGTTTTAATTTACGACCAGCCATGTGCTGCAGAATTACGACGTGACCGCAAACGAGGCAAGGTTGCGGAACCGACCATGGCGGTGTTCATCAACGAAGCTGTGTGCGAAGGTTGTGGAGATTGCGGTGAAAAATCGAGCTGCCTTTCGGTGCAGCCGGTCGAAACAGAGTTCGGCAGAAAGACAACAATCCACCAATCCTCGTGCAATAAGGATTTCACTTGCCTTGATGGTGACTGCCCGGCGTTTATCGAAGTGGAACCCGGTGGTGTCGTCCCTGAGAAGTCGACTCTGGCTGTAGCAGAAATCAAAGATGACCAGCCCGAACCCAACCGCCTTGACGAGGGCAATGTCCTGATGATTGGGATTGGCGGAACCGGTGTCGTTACAGTCAATCAACTATTAGCTACAGCGGCTCTGTTGGACGGTAAAGAAGCGCACGGACTTGACCAAACAGGCCTTGCTCAAAAAGGCGGCCCGGTGGTGTCTAACCTCAAGATTCGACGTCCGGATAGTGAACTAGAGCTAGGAGAAGCCAATAAAATCGCGACAGGAGAAGCCGATGCGTACATTGTTTTCGACCTGTTGAGCGGAACAAACCCAGCAAACCTTGAGAAGGCAATGCCGGGACGCACCGTCGCACTTGTATCTTCCAGCAAAGTTCCTACGGGAGCGATGGTTCGCGACACCTCAGCCGACTACCCAGAATGGTCAGCTCTACAGCAGTCAATTGATAGCGCTACGGTGCCTGAAAAAAACGTCTACTACGACGCTGGCAATCTGTCAGACAACCTATTTCGGTCGCACATGCCTGCAAATATCATCGTCCTCGGCTCCGCTTACCAGAGTGGAGTAGTGCCCATTAGTTCAGCGGCAATAGAACGTGCTATCGAGCTGAACGGCGTCGCTGTAGAAATGAACACCCAGGCTTTTCGAATTGGTAGGCAAATAGTGCTTGAGCCCGACTTTATTGAGAAATTGGGGATCGAACGGGTTGGGAAAGTTAGCCGCAAAAACAATGTGTCAGAAGCGCTTCAGATGCTCATCGACTCCGTTCCAGAACCATCTGAAGAACTTGAACGGCTGCTGCGAATACGTGTGCCGGACCTTGTTGAATACCAAAACATTAAATATGCGAAGGCCTACGTAGAAAGAGTCAGCGCGGTGAGAACATCTGAAGCAAACGTGGGACAAGATACGCGTTTGTCTGAGGCTTATGCCCGCTATCTGTACAAGTTGATGGCGTATAAAGACGAATACGAAGTTGCACGACTTCACCGGTCCAAAGCATTCCAACAAGCAGTACGCGATCAGTTCGGGGATCGAAGCAAGGTCACCTACAAGTTGCATCCTCCTTCTATGAAGCGACTTGGCCTTGAACAAAAAATTGGGCTTGGCCGCTCCGGTGACGTCGCATTCGCCGCACTGCGTCGAATGAAATTCCTGCGCGGAACTCCGCTAGACATCTTCGGCAATACCGCTCATCGCAAGATGGAACGCGGCCTAGTTGAGGAATATCAGACGATGATTGATGCAGTGGTCGCCGATCTTCACATAGACAGTTACGACAAAGCGCTACGCGTAGCTGAACTGCCTGACATGATTCGCGGCTACGAAGGTGTCAAAGAGGCCAACGTTGAAAGATTTAGACAAGCCGCCAAGGAAATATTGAACTAATAGAAGGCGGGACTTGCTGTCGACTTCTCTAAACCGTTGAGTTGCAATACGGATCAGCGGATAATTAGCACGGGTGTCCCTGCCAGTTCTTGCAGTTAACTGTGCGAATGCGACTGGGAACAAGCAGACTGGGAGCATGGATCATCAGGACCTGGATATTGCTGACTCCGTACTTGACCTCATCGGTAATACTCCGATGGTCAAACTCCCACGAATTGGCAAAGAAATTGCTTGTCCGATCGTCGCCAAATTGGAGACAACTAACCCTGGCGGAAGTTCTAAAGACCGACCTGCGGTGACCATGATCGACGAAGCCGAAGAGGCCGGCCTCTTGCTGCCCGGCGGGACCATTATCGAACCGACCTCTGGGAACACTGGCGTCGGTCTAGCGATAGTCGCAGCGCAACGAGGCTACAAATGCATTTTTGTCATGACTGACAAAGTAAGTAGCGAAAAAGTCGCCCTCCTCGAGGCATATGGAGCTGAAGTCGTAGTATGCCCGGTTGCAGTAGCGCCTGAAGACCCTCGCTCCTATTACTCCACAGCGGAACGTCTGGTTACGGAAATCCCCAACGCATATCGCCCAAATCAATATCACAATCAGGCAAATCCTAAAGCTCACTATTTGACAACTGGTCCTGAGATCTGGGAGCAAACGCAGGGCAGGATTACCCACTTCGTTGCCGGAGCAGGCACTGGAGGGACGATCACCGGTGTGGGTAGATTCCTTAAGGAACAAAATCCGGACGTGCAAATAATCGCTGCAGACCCAACTAACTCCGTCTATTCCGGTGGCAGCGGACGCCCATATCTTGTAGAAGGCGTAGGCGAAGACTTTTGGCCCGACACCTACGACCCAGCAATGGTCGATTCCACTATTGCAGTATCCGACGCTGAGTCTTTTGCCATGGCCCATCGGGTTACAGTCGAAGAGGGCATCCTAATCGGAGGCTCTGGAGGCACAGCCGTTGCAGCGGCCTTGCAAGTCGCAGAAAACCTGACAGCAGAAGACTTAGTAGTCGTCCTTATCCCTGACAGTGGTCGTGGATATTTGAGCAAGGTTTTCGACAAATCTTGGATGGCGAACATGGGCTTCTCGAGACAAGAAGGGCCGACAGTTGCTGACCTGCTCGAGCAGCGAACTAAAGATGAATCCGAGTTGGTTTATGTTTCTCCTGAAAGCAATCTTGAGGACGCTATTGCGATAATGCAAGAAAGCGGCCTTCCGGGTATCCCGGTGGCGAATGGCGAACTGCCCCTCGCCGTAGCGGAGGTAATGGGTTCCGTGTTCCAAGACTCTCTGATAGGAGAACCCTCCAAGGGCGACCAATCTTTTGCTCGAAAAGTCGAAGAAGTTATGGGTCCGAGTTTGCCAACAGTTGGGGTAGGCGAATCCCTAAAAGTTGCGGCTACCAAACTTGAAAACTCGCAAGTTCTCCTAGTGCTTGATGACGGCCAGCCGCGTAGTTTGTTAACCAAATCGGATCTAGCAGACTCGCATATGGGAGACGGTGACCAGGAGGTGGCATCGAAATGATGGGTGGCGACCCCGTTCTATCGGGATTCGAAGATCAAGAGCAGTTCGGCTTTGAAACACGGGCTATTCGCGCTGGTCAACCTCATGACGAACGTACAGGCGGCGTTGTGACACCTATCGCGCTGTCAACGACCTTTGCGCAAGATGCTCCCGGATCCCCAAAGCATGGTTACGAATATTCACGAACAGGAAATCCAACCCGTCACGCATATGAGGCGTGTGTAGCTTCATTGGAGGGCGCAGCATACGGTTTCGCTTTCGCAAGTGGCCTTTCGGCTGAAGACGCTTTGTTTCGCCAACTGTCACCCGGCTCTCAGATTTTGCTGGGCAATGACGCGTATGGAGGAACCTTTCGACTGATCGACAGTGTCCATGGCAAAAAGTCTGGGTTAGCCAACGCAGCAGTCGACCTGACGCAACCTGAGCAGATCAAAGAGGTCTGGACGCCTGATACAAAGATGGTGTGGCTCGAAACACCCACGAACCCCATGTTGTCAGTCTTCGACATCAAAACTATCGCTGACCTGGTGCACGAGTTGGGAGGCATAGTCGTAGTCGATAACACTTTTGCCACCCCTTATCTGCAGCAACCCCTCGCCCTTGGAGCAGATGTAGTAGTGCACTCCGCGACAAAATATCTAGGTGGCCACAGTGATGTCGTGGGTGGTTTCGTCGCGACCAACCATGAATCCCTTGCCGAGGACCTCGTCTATGTACAAAACGCGGTCGGTGCGGTGCCTAGCCCGTTTGATTGTTACCTGGCAATGCGAGGAGTCAAAACACTGGCCGTACGGATGGATCGGCACTGTGACAACGCTCAACGAATCGTCTCATTGCTGGAAGCGCATGACGCGGTCAGTCAAGTTCTCTACCCCGGACTACCAGAACACCCTGGTCACGATATTGCATCGAAACAAATGAAAAATTTCGGTGGGATGGTCAGTTTCCGATTGGCTGGCGGTCAACCCGCGGCAGAACAGCTTGTTACTGCAACTCAAATCTTTACACTCGCAGAATCACTAGGAGCAGTCGAGTCGCTCATTGAACACCCAGGTGTCATGACCCACCTTTCCGTAGCAGGATCCGCTCTTGAAGTACCTGACGACCTAGTCCGAATATCAGTGGGGATCGAATCGATCGATGATCTTGTCGCCGATCTCACACAGGCTTTGAATCAACTCGCGTGATTCGCATGTGGGTATTGCCGTAATTTACATTGCCGTAACACAAACGAAACTGCCCCCTGATTTTCTTTGTCTACTTTCTCCTGAAGCGGATCCCTATCCGCGTGGAAGGAAGATCGAATGGAAGGCAATATCGCCTGGATTCTGACCTCTGCTGCCCTGGTGCTCTTTATGGTGCCAGGTCTAGCTCTGTTTTACGGAGGTATGGTCAGGGCCAAGAACGCCCTCAACATGTTGAACATGAACATGTGGTGTCTAGGGATTGTGCCCGTGGTCTGGGTACTCGTTGGTTTTAGCCTGGCGTCAGGCGACAGCGGGAGAAGTTGGCTTGGTGACTTAAGCGTTGTTGGGATGAAAGGCATCAACGATGCCGAAGGAATAGCGACATTTGCATTCCTTATGACCTTTGCATGCATCACCCCGGCATTGATCTCGGGAGCGGTGGCTGACCGCATGAAGTTCTCAGCATGGATGATCTTCGTTCCTGTTTGGTCTCTAGTCGTATACGCCCCGGTTGTTTATTGGATTTATGGTGCAGATGGCTGGATCTTTAACCTGCCGGCTCACGACTTCGCTGGAGGCACAGCAATCCATGTCAACGCTGGAGCCGCAGCGCTGGCACTAGCGATAGTTCTCGGAAAACGATCCGGATGGCCTCAAAATCGACCAGCTCCGCACAACGTTCCTTTCGTGATGTTGGGCGCAGGAATCTTGTGGTTTGGGTGGTTCGGATTTAATGCAGGGTCAGCGCTTGCAGCCGATGGCGCTGCTACACAGGCTTTCGTTAACACCTTTATCGCTGGTGCAGCGGGGATGGTCGCTTGGATGGTTATCGAAATGGCCAAGACCGGCAAAGTAAGTACGATCGGTATGGCATCAGGAATTGTTGCGGCGTTAGTAGCCATAACCCCTGCAGCGGGTTTTGTGGGTTCGATGCATTCTTTCGTATTCGGAGCGCTAGCTGGGGCTATCTGTTTCTTCGCTATTGAGGCCAAATTTCGTTTCGGGTTTGATGACAGCCTCGATGTTGTGGGTATCCACTTTGTAGGTGGTGCTGTTGGAGGCATATTGCTTGGCTTTATGGCCGATGCATCAGCAGTACCCGGCGGCGACTTTGAAAATGGAGTCTTTTTCGGCGGCGGAATATTGCTGTGGAACCAGATTCTTTCTATTGCGGTAGTCACAGCCTTCTCGTTTGTAGCTACCTACATCATTGCCAAGGTCATGGATAAGACGATTGGGCTTAGAGTTACTGAGAGCACCGAAATGACAGGACTCGACGTCAGCGACCATGGTGAAGCGGCCTATGTCATGGAGCCCTAAACGCTTCAAAGTTTTCTAACGAAATGGCTTCCACTTCCAGGACAGCTTTTAGATAGGTCGTGACCCCCTCGTGACCTACGGAGTAAGCCCGCATCGGTCCAAGACTGGTGCGGGCTTGCTACGTTGCTCATTGTGACCACAGAAGATGAAACTCCGCAACAATTTGCTCAACAGCGTTGGCAAAGAACTTCCGAAGCAACTGAAGTCATACTGTTACGACATGGAGCATCACAGCCCTTTGTTCCAGGAGAGCCGTTCCCACTTGTCGATGGACAAGGAGACCCTCCCCTTTCGCCAGTAGGAGTCACTCAAGCTCAAAGTTCAGCTGACCGTCTCCGAAACGAACCTATCGCTGCTCTCTACGCGACGAACATGCAGAGAACTCAGCAAACGGTGGCGCCCCTTGCAGCACTATTAAGTCAAGAAGTCGTCATCGAAAAAGACCTAAGGGAAATTGGCTTAGGTGAATGGGAGGGCGGACTACTGCGGCAGAAAGCTGCAGAGAACCACCCCATTTATCAACAGATGCTGCTTGAACAGCGCTGGGATGTAATTCCCGGAGCCGAAAGCAACGAAGAATTTGCTTCTCGATGTATGAACGCCCTAAATCGAATAGTTGAGCGTCACCCTGGGGAATTAGTTTTGTGCACAGTACATGGAGGTGTCATCGGGGCCATCCTTGCCCAGATTGCTTTATCGAGACCGTTTGCATTCGGAGGGGCCGACAACTGCTCCATAAGCCAAATTGTGCAGAGCGAAGGAGATTGGCTGATTCGCCGATTTAACGACAGCAGCCATCTTTTCCCACATCTCCACCACGGTTAATTCCCTCAATTCGCAGCGGCTTTGTCAGGCCCCTGCAAAAAATTCAGTGAGCGCAGAAAAGAGATAGTTTGGGTCTTGCGATCCTCCCATTTCCCTGGCTGAGTGCATCGATAATTGAGCGCTTCCGACGTCGACGACCGACATCCCCAGCTGAGCCGCCGTAATTGGACCGATGGTGCTCCCACACAACAAGTTTGTGCGATGCGCGTACTGTTGAACAGGAACCCCGGCGGAACGACAGACAGATTGAAATAGGGCGCTGCTCTCTGCGTCAGTGGCGTACCTGACATTCGCGTTAATCTTGATAACCGGCCCACCGTTGAGAACAACTTGATGTTCTGGTTCGTGTCGGTCAACGTAATTGGGGTGTACAGCGTGGGCCCCATCAGCCGATACGCAGATCGAACGGTTCAGAGCTCTTAAAAACTGTTCGCGATTCGTTGATCGAGTACCAGCGAGTCTTTCCAACGCGCTGGAAAGCATTGGCCCCCTGGCTCCCGTTGAAGATTCGCTTCCAACTTCCTCATGATCAAACAAGACCATCACCGAAATGGTGTCTTCGCCTACCGTTCCAATTTCCTGAAGTGCCGACAAGGCTGCATGGCAGGAGGCCAGGTTGTCTATCCGGGGAGCTGCATACAGTTCGTTGTTTCGACCCAGAACTGTTGATGGCGTGAGGTCGTGACACATGACATCCCACGACAAAACCTCGGAATCCTTAACTCCGATTTCATCAGCCAGGAAGGAACGAAAGTCTCCGTCTTCGCTAGGGCCCAAACCCCATATAGGAGAAAGATGAGATTGGCGATCGAGCTTCAATCCTTCGTTCACTTCGCGGTCCAAATGGATAGCCAATTGGGCCACGCGAAGTAGAGGTCGATTGACATGCACCAACAAGGTTTGGTTACTTGATCCGTCTCGAACCACCACCCGCCCCGAAAGACCCAGATCTCGATCCAGCCAAGAGTTCAGCAGAACACCACCATAAACTTCGACTCCGAGTTGTCTGTATCCCACCTTATGAGAGTCCGGATTTGGCTTGATCCTAAGATTTGGGCTGTCCGTATGTGCTCCAACTATCCGGAAACGCAATCGGTCTGGGTCAATTCGCGAACTAAACGCCGCTGCGATGACCACACCGCCCCAGCTCACAACAATTCGATCGCTTTCTTCCCACTTCTCGTCAGATCCAAACCTTTCAAATCCAGCGTTCGTAAGCTCAGCCGTCGCATTGTGGGCCGCGTGATACGGCGAAGGGGAGGCATCGATCCACGTCAACAAGCTGTCCATTATCGACTCAGACATAACCACCTCACAACGCCGAGAACTGTGCGACGACTTCCTCGCCGAACTCAGCAAATTGGGCAGGAGCCATAGGAGGAACAATCATACGGGTTACTCCTATCTCCGCTAATTGTTCAACGTAATCGACTGTTGTTGGTCCGCCAGCTGTGAACTCCAAAGCTTCGGGGTCTCTCCCACATTTTTCCGCACAAATTCGGGCGTGGTCAAAAAGAACCGACAATTCCTGCGGATTGCCCCGCCCTGGAAAAAAGCCATCCCCCAATTCGCCTGCTCGGCGGGCAGCGCGTTTGCTGTGGCCCCCTACGACTATTGGAACGTGCCGGTTTACTGGTTGGGGCCGGCTGTAGACGTTGTTGAAGCTAACGAAATTGCCGTCATAGGTAGCAACGTCAGAGATCCACGCTTGCCGCATAGCACCTAAATACTCGTCGGTACGGTCCCCTCGATCATCGAATGGGATGCCCAAAGCATCGAACTCTTCCTCTAGCCACCCAGAACCAATGCCCAAAATCATTCGCCCTTTAGACAGTCGGTCCAAGGTAGCAACAGCTTTGGCAGTAACAAGCGGGTTGCGTTGCGGCAGGATCATCACACCTGTACCCAGGCGAATCTTTTCAGTTGCGGCAGCGACGTATGAAAGCCAGATCAGGGGATCGGGAATGTCGAAATCTTCCCTTCCCCCGGGCATCTTGCCGTCCTTGGCGTAGGGATATTGAGATGCGTAGCCGGCAGGAACGACAACGTGTTCGACCGTCCAAATTGACTCACATCCCGCATCTTCTGCAGCGGTAGCTAAAGCTACGGCAGCTTCGGGCTCAACGAAGGGCCCTGTGTTGGCAAACATCACTCCAAATTTCATGGGGAGACCCTAGTGGTTGAGCGGCGTATGGGCTCTACGGTACAAGTAGTGTTCACCGGCGGTCACCACAACCCTGCAAAGCCAGCAACAGTTGCTTTGATTACTGCCAACTGCTTCATCTTTTTGTTGACGCATGATATGACCATGCTTGGTGGCCCCTCGCTGCGGCAAGCGTCGCTTATCAAGTGGGCCACATATGGATTTCCTATAGATGAGATAGGCGAGTGGTGGCGATTGGCCAGCGGAGCTTTTCTCCACGCCGATGTGCGACATCTTCTACTGAACATGGTGATGTTGTTTTTGCTCGGCAGACGACTCGAACGCCAAATCGGATCACCAGCCTTCCTCGGGGTGTGTGTGACGAGCATGTTGTGGGGTTCAATGGGCGCCCTTATCGCAACTCCAAATACTGCCGTGGTGGGAGCCTCAGGAATTGTCTACGGAATCATGGCTGCGGTGCTCCTCGTTGAACGCTCCAGCGGCAGAGATCCTTGGAGTGAAGGTTTGGGAACGCTCATCATCGTGAACGTTGTTCTTTCTTTCGTGATCCCCGGCATCTCGGTCGGAGGCCACCTCGGAGGCTTAACCGGCGGTCTCATTTGTGGTTGGACCGCAGGAGACCAGAGGCGAAAATCGGTATCGCGAATTTGGACTGGATTTTCAATAGCAACATTTTTAGGGTTCACCCTCGGTTTAATGGCTGCGAAAACCTGGCTCAACCCTCTCATATAGCGGTTTAGAAGGGTTAAATCGACTGTTTAATTACCAGTTTCCGATAACTGGCTGTGCATATCTCAGTTGTTCAGGCCAAGCCTTATCCCAGGGAAAAGCACCGTCACGATGAGGCCATAGAAACTGGCAGACCCGCCACTCTTGGTCGCCATATATTTGACTCAGGGTAGGGAAGTACCCCGCGAATTGCGCCACGTCGATGTCCAACAACACGCTCAGCTGGTTGGAGTCAAGGAGACCGGTGAAAGGTTCGCCGACGGGCATTGTTCCACCCAGACGAAGATGATTAACGATGAGGTCAAGTAAACCGCGAGCTGCAACGGGCGCAAGCCCGAAAATTACTATTTCCGGATGGCCAACAAGGGCTTCAAGACCGAATGTGTAGGAGTACGCAGGACGTAAATCTTTCTGATCCGATGGCGCTACGGGTTCGATTCCCCAGCCGTGGGTTTCTAGCATCCAAGCGAGCTTTTCTTCGTGCTCCATGGGTTCATAGGTCGGTTCTGTCACGTCTTTTCCTCAGATGTTGACGACTGAAATCCTCTACTACCGCTGCTGAAAGCGATCGCAAGAATCACAGCTCCTATCCCTAGACATTCTGACCAACGTGGTGATTGATTCAAACTAACGAACCCAACCACTGTCGCCGTTACGGGCAAAAGTGCTTGTAGAAAAGCAAATCTTGATCGCGATATTTCCTTCATTACAAATTGGTCGATGCCGTAGGGGATGACGTTAGAAAGCAAAGCGGCGACAAGAGCTAACAGCAGTATTCGAGGGCTTGCGAAAGCGATGCCGACTTGATTTACGCCAACTGGACTGATTACGAACGCCCCTATGAGCATTCCTACGCCCAGACCATCGACAGCGAGTCCATTCTGAGCGACGCGGTGTCCGAGAACTATGTAGGCAGCCCACATTGTCCCCGCTAAGAGCGCGAACAACACACCCAACAGCGTTCCCTCGCCTTGAACGCCTGCCAATACCACGACGCCTGACCCCGCGAGAACTAAGGATCCCGCAGACCGAACGGTTCTTGTTCCGAGAGCAGCGACTGCTATTGGTCCTAGAAACTCGATCGCCACAGCATTGCCGAGAGGTAGTCGGTCCATCGCTAAATAAATAAACAAGTTCATTAACGCTAACGCTGCGCCGAATCCGCCTGCCCATAACATGTCTTGACCAGTCCATGACCGCTTCCACGAACGTCGAAAGCCAATTAGTACGAGCCCGGCGCCGAGCACCCGCAGTAAGGCAACTCCACCTGGTGCGATGTCATCAAAAAGTCCTATCGCGATCGCGGCGCCAAGATATTGTGAAATTCCTCCTGCTATGAACAGCGCTTCGGGGGGAGGACGCATCGCTGACATCGTTACAGGCTCACCGTCATGCCTATTCCGCGAGTGTTGGCGGCTTTCACAGCGATCGATGAAGCGATGGCGTCTTGAATTGCGATGCCTACGGATTTGAAGATGGTTACTTCTTGCTCGTTTCGGCGCCCTGGATGATTCCCTAACTCGACTTCGCCTAGTTCACGTACATCTTCAGAATCAATGTGACCCTCGGACCGAGCGGCAATTATTTCTCCAGCTTCTGACCAGCATGCTTCGATTTGGTCAACGAAGATCGACGCCGACTTAAAGAGGAAAGGTGGAATTTCTACCATTGACGGCTGAAAGGAACCGACGCCGACGATATGAGTACCTGGGGCAATCGAAGCTTCCGAAAAAGTTGGGGTAGAGGAATTAGTAGCAGTCCAAACAATGTCAGCATTTCGCGTCGCTTCGTCGGGGTCTGTTGTGACCTGAATCGTGGGACACCAGTCATATTGGGAGAAGTCCTCTGCCAACTGACGAGCATTAATTTCGCTTCGACTAAAAAGTCGGATTTCGTCGATTTCTCTCACATGACAGACCGCTTTGATTCCAGATCGTGCCTGGGTACCGCTGCCTAGCATTGCTAAAGAACGGCTCTCGTCGCGTGCCAATAACTCGACGGACGCGGCACCCCCTGCCGCAGTTCGTATAGCAGTGAGCCGTGTACCGTCGATGAGCGCAACGGGGGAACCGGTCGAGGCGTCAAGAACCTGGACGATTGATTGCACACTTGGTAGACCATGAGCTCCGTTTTCTGGGAAGACGGTCACGGACTTGACGGCGACAAACGACGAATTTTTAACATACGCCGGCATAAATAACGCCAGCTGGGAACTATCCCCCAAGGAGATTAATGTCCTATCAGGCAACTCAACTCTGCCGGCGCTCACAGCAGCGAACGCGTCTCTCATCCCAGCGACAGCAGCGCCGATTGGAAGGCATTCATCTACGTCTTGTCCTGAGAGAATAAGCATCTTGTAAAGATCTTCGACACGGGGAAATAACAACCCCCCGTCGAGAGACTAGCCAGTGAAGACACTTCCCCTGCGAGATGAACAGCGAGTGTGCGTCATAGGGTCCAATAGCGAATAGACTTTCGCTTGTTCCTGGCGTCTAGGTCATTATGACGTTGTCGATTGCCGACCGAGGATGGGTTCTACAGACTGGCAGTTTCGTTTTGGATGACACTGCAGAAGCTCTCGTAGCTAACCATGAGCTGCGCGCTAGTTACCTGGGGGAGTCCGGTCAGTCTTAGACCACGCTTCGCCGTCAGGTTTGTCCGGCAGAAGCCTAAGTCTGAATAGGTAAAACTGCCTCAGCCACGCCTTCTAGTTCAGCGAACCAGTTGTCGGGCTCGCCGACCAAAATTGGCACGAATTTCGAAGCGCCGACTTCGATAAAGCGTTCAAGCTGTTCTTTCAGACCTTGGTGACCAATCGGAATAATTTCTTGGGGGTCAACTCCAGGAGCACGTCGATCAAGAATTGTCTTGTAGCTGGAGGGCAAATCTCCATGACTATATGGAACGAGCACTCCAAAATGTTCCGGGTCCATGAATCTCTCAAATTCATCCGCGGCCTGGTTCACGACTTGCCAGCCGTCAGCCGCCATTTGTGGGGTGCAAAAAGAGGGAAGCCAACCGTCTCCAAAGCGACCGCATCTGCGCAACTCCACATCGGCGGCTCCCCCTAGCCAGATGTCCATCGGTTTTTGGGTTGGCTTAGGAAGAAGGTCAACATCTTCGTAGTTGTAAAACTCCCCCTGATGGCTGACGGGTCCGTCCTCCCACATGCGCTTTAACAATGGGAGCGCTTCATTAAATATCTTGGCGCGCTCCTTTCTTTGAACTCCGAACGCCGCCTGCTCGTGAACATCTGCCACACCTAGACCGAACGCAGGAAGAAGACGACCGTTGGATAATCGATCAAGGCTAGCTAATTCCTTAGCGAGGACAGCTAAGTTGCGTCCGGGCAAGACCATGACAGAGAAGCCGAACTTCATCCTTTGCGTTCTGCCTGCGGCATAAGCCAAGCCGACGATTGGATCCGGGCACTCGCCGCCCAAACGTTCGCTGAGCCACAACGAATCAAAGCCGAGTTCCTCAAGGGAATCTACGAAAGGATCGAACGTGGAATGGTCATTGGTGAAACTGCGGGTTCCCAGGCCGAAGCCGACACGAATCTTCATGCCAAGACCCTAGGGCAGTCAACGTACCTGCGTCATGTGTGTGCGGACCAATGTTTGCCTAATGTTTGTGTTATATGACTGAACTTCCAGATATAACAAATCTGTATCGCATTGACGACAAGGTCTGCGTTGTTACAGGAGCATCAAGTGGCTTGGGCGTAAGGTTCGCCAAGGTGCTGTCTGCCGCCGGAGCCAAAGTCGTCGCTGCTGCGCGACGGGAAGACCGCCTGCAGGAATTAGTCGAGGAATTACCAGACGCCATAGCAGTTCAGTGTGACGTTAGCGACGACGAGCAGTGCAGAGAGCTAATTGCGACGACGCTTTCTCACTATGGCAAAGTTGACGTTCTCGTCAACAATGCCGGAATTTCCGACGCCATTAACCCCGCAGAGGAAGCGAACATTGATCTGTTCCGCAATGTTGTTGACGTCAATCTCAATTCTTGTTTCCTCCTATCAGGCTTAGCTGCTCAAGACATGTTGACTCGCGGCGAGGGAAGCATCATCAACGTGGCTTCTGTTCACGGGATGGTCGCTTCTGCACCAAATTTGCAGCCTGCATACGTTGCGAGTAAAGCCGGATTAGTCAACCTGACGCGTGATCTTGCCGTTCAGTGGGCGAAACGAGGGATCAGAGTAAACGCGTTGTGCCCTGGCTACTTTGAAACTGAGTTGACACAGGTGATGTTTGACGATGAACGTTCCAGCCAGTGGATTGCCCGGAATACATCTATGGGCAGAGGAGGCACTCCCGACGAACTTGATGGCGCTCTGCTTTTCTTAGCGAGCGAAGCCAGCAGTTACGTCACTGGCATTCCGCTGCCTGTGGACGGCGGCTGGTTAGCGCGCTAAGGGTTCTCGCTCCACGTCTCATATACCCGTACTCTCGGGTGGTGCAATGACTGCTCGACGAACGCTTTTTTTCGTAGCCGTTCCCTCATCCCTGACGAATTTACTTTTTTGTAGCTGGGTGCTCTTCGGTGAACAATCTTTATCGACAGCGTGGCGCTGGACCCTGGCATTGACATCGGTTGCAGTTGCCCTCCTTCTGCTTTCTAGTTCACTTGCGGTGCTCTGGACTGGGGGTCGACAAGAAGCGGAACTTGCCCGCGCTGCTCGGAAGGATCCGCTAACTGGGTTAGCTAATCGGTTCCAAGCGGAGTCTCGGCTGGAAGACGCGTTAGCTCAGTCCAGAGTTAGTGGACGAGCTGTGGGAGTTGTGTTCTGTGATCTCAACGACTTCAAAGTCGTCAACGATGTATACGGGCACACGGTTGGCGATCGTTTACTTTCTGCGATCGGAGGAAGATTCGCAGATTCGGTTCGACCTACTGACACCGTCGCCCGATATGGCGGCGATGAGTTCGTCGTTGTGTGCCCTGAATTGCGCAATGGAGACGACGTCCAACTTGTCGCCGAACGACTTGAGATCGCGATGGAACGACCGTTCGTCATAGGTGGGCACTCGCTGTCGGTTCGAGCAAGCATCGGCTTCACAGTTGGATACGGGACGCGAAACGCGTCCGAAGAACTCTTATCTCGGGCAGATGCGGAAATGTACCGAATCAAAATGAACCTTTAGGCCAAAGCGGGAGTGCCTTCGAATGCACCTGGATCTTTGGCATCGGGGAGCAGCGGCTTAGAGCGCCAAGCCATCGCATCCTCAACGCCCTCCAGCACCTGCTTCCACTCTGGTGGGTTCCAACCTTCGGCACAGCCGACCAAAGAACCATCTTGCCCAATGTGAACCAGAGCAGGTAGCCGATCAAGGCTTAACGACCCAACAAATTCTCTGTGTTCATCGGTTAGCACCAACCAGTCCTCCGCGTATTTACCCAAGTACTGACGAGCTCCATCACCGCTACCTGTAACTAGGAAAGCGCATCTGATGTCTGCTTCTTCGTAGTGAGCGAAAATTCTGTTAGCGGTGGGGATTATCCACCCGCTTTCGTGAGTGTACGGATCTATCACGACAGCGAGAAGATTGAAGGTCGTTAGCCATTGAGACAGCTTCTGTTGAGCTCCATCCATGGTTGCAACCGTTAGGTGCGTCGAAGGGTCAGTAGCCACGAATGCCAAGTTAGCGCGCCTAATGCAGTTGGCCCACACAGAGATAAACCCAAATTTGGATTTATTTGAGGGGGATGCTTGTGGCAGTCTGCTTGGGTGCATCCCATTGAAAGACTTCGTTATGTGGCCCGGGCCGGAGGGTTCGATCAGTTAGATCTCGCTCGCGAAGCTGCTGATGCCTTAGGTGCTCTATGGGGGGAATCGGCCGAGATGGTCAATGCGTGTCGTCGAATGCTGCATCATCACCCACTGGCAGGTTCATTATGGGTGATGGCTACTAGAGTTCTAATTTCATCTGACGCTAGAACAGCCACTTGGGAGTTTCTAGATGAGCTCGCGGCTGACTCAACTTCAGAACATGTGGCCTCAGCCCTTCCCGAAGCGGCGACCGTGGCTGTCGTCGGTTGGCCTGATCTGGCCTTACAGAAAATTCATAAGCGAAGTGATGTGTCCGTTCGAGTAATAGATGCTTACGGCGAGGGTGCTGGGTTTGCGAGATCGCTTCTAGAACAAGGTGTAAAGGTTGAAGAAGTCCCATTTACCGGCCTTGGCCAAGCATGCTCTACAGCCGACGTTGTCATCATTGACGCTGAAGCCGCGGGCCCACGAGCACTTGTGGCGCCTGCGGGGTCTTATGCAGCGGCTGTTTGTGGTGTCAACGGTGGGAAGCAGACCTGGGCAGTGGTTGGCCATGGTCGAGCCCTTCCAGAGCCATATTTCAACCTTGTTGAAGACCGATTGACGATGGAAAACCCGCTAGAAGCTGACGATGAAATCGTTCCAATATCAGCGGTAAGTAGCGTTATCGGCCCTAATGGATTGGCTGATTCCAATCGCGGGATGCGAGAAGACTGCGTGGTCGCCGCGGAACTATTGCGTCTTGGAATCTAATATTTCAGAGTTGTGTCTATTGAACTTCGGCCAACAGTCGTCTGGCAATGAGTTTGAGACACAAGGTCTCGTCGGCGCCTTCGAAAATAGATAAAACTCGTGCATCTACAAATAGGCGGCTGACCGTGTACTCCTCGGCGAAACCGAAGCCTCCATGAATCTGGAGAGCTTCGCGGGTAACCCATTCTGCCGCTTTACACACATACGCTTTCACCATTGAAGCCTCAAGGCTTCCCTCTCCCTTGGCCATCATCTGAGCAACCGAATAGCTGTATTGGCGCGACCCTTGAATGATCGTCGCCATTCGACCAAGTTTGGTCTGAGTCAGTTGATACTGGGCGACAGGTTGGCCAAAGACGACCCTGTCTTGAGCGTATGCGAGAGCTTCGTCATAAGCAGCCTGCATAACCCCCACTGCTCTTGCGGCTGTTTGTAGACGTCCGTTTTCAAACCCGGCCATCTGCATATAGAAACCTTTGCCCAGTCCTTCCTCGCCACCAATCAAATTTTCTTCGGGAACGAACCAATTGTCGAAGGCTATTTCGAAGCTATGCATTCCCCGATAGCCAAGTGTCGGTATTGCTCTGCCTTCCATGCTTCCGCCATTTTCTTGGGAAAAGTCGAAACTGTGACCTTCGGCTTGAGGCTTTGGAACGATAAAGAGGCTGAGCCCGCGATGGGTTTTGCTTCGATCCGGGTCCGTCCGAGCTAAGAGCATTAGGACATTCGCGCGCCCAGCGAAAGTGCACCAGGTTTTCACTCCGTTAATGACCCACCCGTTATCTACTTTGCTGGCTGAGACTTTAAGATTCGCGACATCTGATCCGTAATCGGGTTCAGTAACCGCGACAGCGACCATGGTTTCTCCAGTAGCGATCTTAGGAAACCATTCTCTTTTTTGTTCTTCAGTTCCGCCCCGCTCCAGAGCTCGAGTGAGAATCTCTGGACGAGTGATCAGAGAACCACCAGCTCCTAGTGATGCCCTGGACAACTCCTCGGTAGCGATGACCATCCCCATGTAATCGCTCTCGCTTCCCGTAGCAAATCCGCCGTATTCTTCGGGAACAGATAGGCCGAAGCATCCCAGCTCGGCTAGTCCCTCGATGATGTCTTCGGGAATGTCAGTGTCCTGTCGGTGGATGTGTTCGGCTTGAGGGGCCACTTTGTCTTCAGCGAATCGTCTAAACGTGTCGGCCACCATGGTGAAGTCTTCATCGAGGTGAGACGGGGCGCTGACTGTCGCTAGTTCGGCGACAAATTCCGGGGCTCTGTACTGACTGATGAAACTTCTCGCCGCGTCAATCTCGCCTTCGTTGACGCCCCACGCGTCTTCGCGGCCGAAGAGCTTCGAGTGAAGATCGGCTAAGGCGTCTGCTATGAAGGCACAGGCGATCTTCCCTTCAGTCTCTCCCTTTGCTCCGTAGTCCAAAAGCGAGCGACTTATCTCAACCGCAGATGCAGCATGAGCAAGGTCGTAGAGAAAGCTTTGGTGATCGTCTGCATCCGGTAGCCCTGCAGCAAAGGCAGTAGCTCGGTCAATTACTGAGATGCCGATGGCTAGAGCGTCGGCGGCAGCTTGGAGATCTGGTGCTGACATAATTTTTTCACCACTTGTTCAAGTTGAGACAATGAAGCAGGCTATGAGCAGAAGCAGTGGATACACAAGCTTTCTTTACCTGTGACCAAACTCTATGAGCAACCAGTACACCGACGCGCTGATGATTACCTACGATGTCAGCGTCATTAAAGACCCCTACCTCTATCGGAGTGACGTGTGAGTACCCACGACCGCCCATTTGGCCGCCATTTCGAAGACTTTGAAGTTGGTGATGTCTATAGACATTGGCCCGGAAAGACAATCACCGAAGCCGACGATCATCTCTTTTGCATGATCACCATGAATCATCACCCGCTCCACACCAACGAGTGGTTTGCGCAAAATGAAACTGTTCATGGCAAGAACGTGGTTGTTGGCAACCTTGTCTACTCACTAGTGCTCGGTATGAGCGTTCCTGACGTAAGCGGCTCGGCAATCGCGAACCTAGAGGTTGAGAGTCTTACGCACCGCCGACCCACCTTTCACGGCGACACCATTTACGCGGCAACCAAAGTGTTGGACAAAACAGAATCAAACAGTCGACCGGATAGAGGGATTGTCACGGTTGAAACAAGGGCGATAAACCAACGACAGGAAGAGGTGTGTTACTTCCGTCGGAAGGTCATGATTTGGAAACGCGAAGCCGCTCCCGCTCGGAACTTCCCATATGGCGAAGACATCTGGCAAGAGTAGGGTGTCGCTTGTCGCCGAACGCGAAGTCCTCAATCGGACGTTATTGAATTGGGCCGCGGTTTTTTCCCGGGACTTACCGTGGCGCACCACTCGCGATCCATGGTCCGTTCTGGTGTCAGAGGTGATGCTCCAGCAAACTCAAGTTAGCCGTGTCCAACCTAAGTATTTGGAGTTCCTAAATCTTTGGCCAACTCCTGAACACCTAGCCGACTCTGAACTATCGGATCTGCTGGTCTTTTGGGTCGGGCTCGGATACCCGAGAAGGGCCCGAAATCTGCATAGAGCGGCACGTCAAATAAGGGACCTTCATTCTGGAACAGTTCCCTCGACTTTTTCAGATTTGATGGAGTTGCCCGGAGTCGGGCCCTACACAGCAAGGGCCGTGATGGTGTTTGCGTTCGAAATGAAAGTAGGGGTTGTTGACACCAACGTGGGTCGGCTGTTGGCGCGATGGTCTGGCGGGGCGTTGCAACCTAGAACGGCCCAACAACTAGCTGACGCACTGGTATCTCCTGATGACCCTTGGCTGTGGAATCAAGCGCTTTTTGATCTTGGGGCCTTGGTCTGCACCAGAAAAAATCCTAAATGCTTTCAATGCCCTGTCGCATCCTGTTGCTCTTGGAGCGGAGCCGGTTCGGATCCTGCCTCCGACAGTGCCGGCGTAACCAAGAAACAAAGCAAGTTTCAGGGAAGCGACCGTCAGGCTCGAGGCAAACTGATACAACGTCTTGCTGTAGGCCCGGTCGCATTGGTTGAGGCGTCTGCTGTCATGGGTCTGCCTGACGAGGCAAATAGGTCGGATCGACTGGTTCAGGATTTATACAGTGAAGGACTGATTACTATCCAAGATGGATTCTTACTGCTTGGTGATTCGCTCCAGTAGCTCATCGATCGCCTTATCGGCGATAGTCACCATCTCGTCGTCGGTGCGGTCCTGGATCGGATGCTCGACCCAGACTGCTGCTGGGTCAAAGCCCAATGCTTTTCCTTGCACCTGTGCTCCATCAATGAACTGAGTGGTGGCGACGAATACACCCGGAAGACCGCGTCGTTCCAGGTCGGCGATGTCATGCACACTGCATGACGTGCAGCTGCCTCAATCGGCAAGCGCTTCGATCACTACGTCGCACTTCGTCGCTATCTCATGACGCAAATCGACTGGCGCTGGCTTCGTGAAGGTGGGTTTACGAAAGCGCTCCACTCGTAACCCGCGTTCCACTAGTCGCTCCTCGATCCGATCAAGGAAGCGGTCACCCCTCGGCTTACTAATGTCAAGCAAACCGACCGTGAGTCCATCAAGGCTTTCCGGCCGATCGACACGTGGAATTTCAGCCGGCTTAGTTTCGTTTGTTGGATCTAAGACCTTGGTCATGGTTCTCCCTCTTCATGGAGTGATTTCAACGCAAACGGGGTTTGAACCCATGTCGCCGTTCACCCACCCCCCTATGATCGCCGAAAACAACCCGGCCGCGCCACCACAGTGAACTATATGGAGGCCATTTGGCCGGAATTTCGGTAAATCTAGGCCTTCCATTTCTTCGGGAATGCCTTCTGGTATGTCTCCCGCTCCTCGAACTAGCTCGCTCCCTGGCCTAACCGTGAGTTCGACTATTCGTTCCGTTAGCTGTTCTCGCGACCAACCCGCTTCGCTGAAAACTCGAGAATGATCTGGGGCTACGGCCAAAATTGCGTCGAAACCTAAAACTAGTTTGGGATGTTGAATTGAAATGAGGTTCGCGGCATAGGTTTGAGCCAGTGAATCGGGGTCTCTGGACAGTTGGTCAATAAGATTTCTGGGTGCTTCCCCAGGAAAAGCGAGCACTGTGTTGGTTCCGGGTGTGAACCCATACATGCTTGACACCGGAGGCCATGGCGAATCAGCCTCGCGTTCAGCGAAGCAGAAACCAACTTTGGCAGGGGAGCCGAAAGCCGCGCGATCGACCTCACCTGGTCGTCCTCCTCCGACATTTCGGATCACCAGTTGGACCGCTCGTCCGATAGTGCTGTTGGCTCGGTTTCCCTGACCCATGGCGTTGTTCCCCGAGTTCATGCCGATCTGATCGGCAATTGGCCCGTTCACCACGAACACAGGGGCATGAGGCATTGTGGTGGCTAGCAAACCATGCATGTTGAAGGTGTCGGTACAAACGGCCTGCACCGCTGCCAGGACCACTGGAAGATATTCGGGACGACAGCCAGCCATAACAGCGTTAATCGCGATCTTCTCTACAGTGCAGGGCGCTAAGTCGGGAGGGACTGTGGCGATTACTTCTTCAGGCGAGCGGCTGGTGCCCTGCAGCATTGCTAGGACGCGTTCCTCGCTGGGCGGTACTACCGGTAAGCCATCCGTCCAACCGCGGTCGTATAGAGCTTCGTGGGTGTCTTCGAGCTCCGCAAACTCGACTTTCCGGGCGTTAAAGCTTGAAGCGCCGAACCGGAGTTCTAGATCTGTGGCAAGGGAAGGATCAACAGAAAGAGATCCACAGCCAGGTCGCTGATCGGGCAATTCCCTTCCGAGTTCGGAGACTCCTGAGATGGACTCCCACTGAGAACGAGACCAACCCACGGTGCGTTCTATTTCGTTTCCGTCTTTGATCATTATGAGGGTGGGCACCGTTTCTATTTCGTGGTGCCATGAGATAGCTAAATCTTCATCAAAGTGTCGATTGCTTATCTCTGTTGGAAAATCAGGGTTGTCTTGAGTGAAAACAGTTAGATCGGTCCGGTCATCGAGTTGCTTTAGGACCGGAACGACTAGCTCACACGTTGGGCAGTCTTCCTTCACGATGGCGACGAGCCCTTCAGGAAGAGTTGTTGACTGGCTAAGACGCATGGCTTTGAAGATAATCGCTATCAACTGAGTGTTCGAAACCGTTGCGGCACTTAGGAGGCTACGATTCGCGAAAGGCAAAGAAGGAGCCGCTGTGGCTGATATTGATTCTGGGGTGTTCCGAAACGTCTTGGGGCACTTTCCAACAGGTGTGACGGCGGTAACAGCCATCAACAAGGACAAGCCAGTTGGAATGGCCATCGGTTCTTTTACATCGGTCTCACTAGAACCGCCGTTAGTAGCGTTCTTACCAGGAAAAGACTCCGGCTCATGGAAAGAGATCCGCGAATCTGGGTCGTTCTGTGTCAACGTCATGGGACAAGACCAAATGGAGGTCTGTGGCGTAATGGCGAGCCGAGCCGAAGATAAATTTGCGGATGTTGAATGGTCTACAGCCCCATCCGGTTCGCCGATCATTGCAGGTTCGATCGCATATATCGACTGTGAAATAGATGCCATTCATGACGGTGGAGATCACGACATAGTGGTCGGACGCGTCTTGGAACTGGAAGTAATGGAAAGCAAAGAGCCCCTAGTTTTCTTTCAAGGAAGCTACGGCACTTTCAGCTAGCCGAGAACCGTGGACGTCTTCGCTCGAGTCATTCTGGGGATCGTTTTTCTCTTCTCAGGTGCTCTCAAAATTCGTGACTCTTCCTGGCACTCTGCAGCACGACAATTTGGCGCACCCAAAATTGTGGCAGTTGCTATCGCGCCTATCGAAATCATCCTGGGTGCCATGTTGGTGGTGGGAGTGGCCACTCCTTGGACCTCTATAGGAGCAGAAATCATACTCGCAGTATTTACGATCGCAATGCTTCGTGTAATGCGCCGACCAATGACTCAACGACCCATTTGTGCCTGTTTCGGTCGATGGGCCTCCCGACCCGTTGGCACGAGTTCAGTGTTGAGAAATCTGGTGCTCCTTGCGCTAGCTGCTGTCTCGAGCGGGATTTGACGACTCAGCCTGATTTAGCATTTCTAGAATGACTGACAACACGAAGGCTTCCTCGAGCCAAGCGTCATAGCGGCCTGAAGGACCACCATGTCCCGAGTCAATTTCGGTGCGAAGGAGCATCATCCGGGTACTTTTGGTTCGCGCACGTAGCTTGGCGACCCATTTAGCCGGTTCCCAATACTGAACCCTTGGATCGTTTAACCCTGCTGTTACTAGTAACGCCGGATGGTCCTCTTGAACGACATTCTCATATGGACCGTAGGCCATCATCACTTCGAAGGTGACACCGTCATCAGGGTTGCCCCACTCATCGTATTCGGTGACCGTAAGCGGAATAGAAGGGTCGAGCATCGTATTGACGTTGTCCACGAATGGAACTTCTGCGACAACGCCACAGAACGCCTCTGGGCGCTGGTTGACCATTACCCCCATAAGGAGACCGCCGGCACTACCTCCTCGCGCCACTATGCGATCCGAATCGGACCAACCTTCTTGCACGAGATGGTCCCGACAACTACCAAAATCAGAAAATGTATTTTGCTTGTGTTCTAAACGACCTTGTTCGTACCAGTTGCGCCCCAATTCGCCACCCCCGCGAACATGAGCGATCGCGAAAACGACTCCTCGGTCAAGCAAAGAAAGACGAGCAGACGAAAAGGCGGCGGGAATGCCAATTTCGTAAGCGCCGTAGCCATAGATGACAGTCGGTGCCGGCCACGTCACGGCATCAGGCCGCCAAACAACGCTGATGGGCACCTTTGTGCCGTCAATAGACGTAGCCCACAACCGGTCACTGCGATACGCGGAAAGATCGGTATCGCCGAGGACAGGTTGTTGTTTCAGCAGCGCCTGCTCGCGACTATCAATATTGATTTCGTAAGTAGACGCTGGTGTCACCAAAGACGTGTAGTTGTATCGAAAGACGCGCGTCGAGTACTCGGCGTTCGCTCCGGAACCTGCCTCAAAAACGGGCTCCGCCATCGGTATCTCAAACTCATCGTCCTGCTGATGATCACAAACGCGTAAAACCGGGACACCTTCCCGACGCTCTGTAATCACCATGAAATTCTCAAATACATCAATGTCCTCGAGCCGGACGCCTTCACGATGAGGCACTACTTCTTGCCAGTTGCTCGAACCGAGTTGATCAACTGGAGTCTCCATCAACCGAAAATCAAGAGCATCCCGGTTGGTGAGAATCAATAGCCGATCCCCCTGATGAGAGATCCGATACTCATGGCCCTCTTGTCGCGGCTCAACAATTAACAGTTCACTGCTGGGGAAATCGGCATCCAAGAGCCAGTACTCAGAGGAGACTTTGGACTCACTTCCAATCACGACATAACGCTCGCTGCGAGTGCCGCTAATACCCACCCAGAATTTCTCATCGTCCTCGTTGAAAATTGTCGCATCTTGTTGACCATTTGTGCCCACGACGTGACGCACCACACGATCGGGCCGCCGAGCTTCGTCAGTCAGCACCATAAACAGAGTCTGCGAATCGTTAGCCCAAACCAATCCATACGAAAGGCCACCGATACCGCTATCTACAATCTCGCCGCCATCAAGGTTGATCACGCGCAATTCGTACTCTTCGTTCCCTTCGGTATCGACGGTGTAAGCAAGAAACCGGTGATCGGGGCTCACCGTCAGGTCACCAAGCGCAAAATATTCGTGCCCCAAAGCAAGTTCATTTTCGTCAAGTAGCAACTCTTCGCTTTCTGGCAGACCCCGCTCTTGACGCACATGCACGGGATATTGCAACCCTTCGACTGTGCGGACTCTGTATTCCCAGGGACCCTTAGGGACAGGCAGCGATTGATCCTCCTCTTTAACTCTCCCCTTGATTTCTCCAAACAGGTCCGCGCGCAGTCCCTCTAAATGGGCAGTTGCCTGTTCAGTCCAGTTGTTTTCTGCCCGTAGATACTCCAGCACCGCCGGGTCTTCGCGGTATCGAAGCCAGAACCATGGATCTTCGGTCGAATTGCCGTGCGCCACGCGCGTATGGTCTTTTTGAAACGCTAGCGGCGGCTTGTTTCTCTCGGAATCCATCGACTGGACGCTAGCGTCCCCGACGACGCAACCTAGAGTCGAATGGGTTACAACACGATAGTTTGCTCAACGCTGGCTGGATACGAGACCGAGGTTCAATATGCCGATCTACGCACTAGGTGAACATCAACCACAAATTCATCCCGATGCTTGGGTAATGCCTGAAGCAGTTCTCATTGGCCGGGTCCAAATAGGTGCAAGGGCAACAATTTGGTCTGGGGCTGTGCTCCGAGCAGATGACAATGACATTGTGATCGGCGAAGAAACTTCAGTACAAGACAACGCCGTACTCCACGTCACTGAGGAACTCCCCACCCTTGTAGGAAGGGGTTGCACCATTGGCCATTTAGCGCACCTCGAAGGCTGCACAGTTGAAGACGAAGCGCTAGTAGGAACGGGGTCGATTGTGCTTCACGAAGCCGTAATAGGGGAGCGGGCTCTAGTTGGCGCTGGTGCGGTCGTGCCTGGGCGGATGCATGTGCCGGCAGGTTGCATGGCCTTGGGAATGCCCGCAAAAATCCGTGAAGGTGTCGATACTGACCCGTTGATTTTGCCAGGAGTAGAGACGTACATCAGACGTGGAGCGACCTTCAGAGAACAGATGCGACGGATCGACTGAGAACTTTGCTGAGATGACCTAGGGTCAACGCATGACCAAAGCAAAAATTGATCTCGGCAAAGTTGGATTGTGGACGGGAATTTTGGATGGGCTGCCCTCATCGGCAGCGAACGAACTTTGCGCAGAAGCCGCTGAACTCGGTTTCAAAACAATTTGGATTCCCGAGGCAGTCGGACGCGACCCCTTCGTGACCGCCATGCGAGTTCTGGAAAATACAACTGAGGTCACAATCGCGACAGGCATAGCCAACATTTATGCCCGAGACGCAATGACGATGGCTAATGCTCAACGAAGCATTGAAGAAGCGCATCCTGGCCGTTTCTTGTTGGGTTTAGGGGTAAGCCACCTGCATTTGGTTGAGTGGGTTAGAAAACACGACTACTCGAAGCCGCTGACCTATATGAGGGAATACCTCGAAATGATGCACAAAGCTCGGTTCATGGCAGTAGGCCCATCGGAGTTACCAGAGATTGTGCTCGCGGCACTTGGTCCCAAGATGCTCGAACTCGCAGCATCTCAAACTGCCGGAGCGCATCCATACTTTGTGCCTCCTGAGCACACTCAAATGGCGAGAGAAGTGATGGGTTCGGAGGCGCTGCTATATCCGGAACAAATGGTTGTTCTTGAAGAGGACCCCGATACCGCAAGAGCTATAGCCAGACAGCACATGAAGACTTATTCGGCTTTGCCCAACTATGCCAACAACCTCATGCGCCTCGGATACGACGCAGACGATATTGAGAATATGGCAGATGTAGTCGTCGATGCAGTGGTCGTATGGGGTTCTATAGACGCAATCAAGAAGCGCGTCCAGGACCACTTCGACGCCGGGGCAGATCATGTTTGCGTTCAAGTGCTGACCCAGGAACCGCAAACAGTTCCCGAGGGGTGGCGCCAATTGGCGCCCGCATTGGTTGGTTGAAGCCAATGGCTTCAGTCCGGACCGAAATCACTGAACTGGCGACCGGCCTTGGAATGTTGGGGTATGACAGTCCTACTGAAGCCATAAGCCAATTCCCCAAGCAATTTGTTGATGTTACGGAACGGGTCTGGGATCAGTTCACACGAGCAGTTGACGAATCGCCGCATCGCGTTGATTTTGCTGGCGCCTATCGAAACGGCCAGGTTTTTCTGGAAGCTAAAGATGGTTTAAGAGGTCGACCACCTCTCCTAATTGAGTGGAAGGGAAGCCATCGAAGCCCTGGACATGACCAACTGCCGATCGATCTGCGAGTCGATCATGTCTACCTCGTTTCGTGCAAGTACTCCTCTAAGATTTTGCTTAACGCAGCGCCATCCAACCTGTTCGCGGCGAGCCATGATGTCGGAGACTGGTACGACCACGCGGCGCCAAGCCAACACCAAGCCCTATATGCCGCCGTCCGAGCAGAAGTTGACACAAGCGTAGAACTGCCTCCCTTTGTAGGCGATTTAGCCAAACACCACCGATCTGAACTCAAGACCGCACTGGCCGACCGAGATTGGAGCCCCAAATGCGCGGCTGCCTACCGAGAACTAGCAGCCGAAGTCGGACGTGTTACCGCTAGCCAGTGGCGTAAATCGATAGCCACAAAACGCCAGCGAGAGGCTCTTTTGTGGCGACTATTGCGCATCGGTCCTGCCCCTTACTACGTGCTGGGTTCCGCGAGAGACCGGGCTCTGCGGTTATTAGTAACTACGCCTTGGGATTGGCGTCGCCGGTTTGAATTTCGAGACTTGGAGATATGGGGGGAAGAAGCTGGCCAACCGAAAATCGGCTGGCGAGCAACGGTTCGAGATCACGAAGCGGCGGAAGAAACATGTGTTGATGGACACGTAGAGGTGCGATGGAGTCATGGTCGTTTTGCTCAGGCACCAGAAGCTAAGGTTTACCTTGATACGCCGCATTCAAAGGTGCCTGGATACCTTCACCTTGATGCGGCAGAATCTTGGTCTGGATCAATAAGTGGGCCAGAAATTCAATTACCACTATCCTGATAGGGGTAAATAATTTGCGGCAGGAGCCCTTGTGACAGATACCGAACCAAACGTCGCCATCGATATAGGTAAATACCAACTCGGATGGAGTGACGAAGAGGACTATGTCTACAAACCTCAGAAGGGTCTGAACGAAGACATAATCCGGGAAATGTCTTTCCTCAAAAAAGAACCGGAATGGATGCTCGACTTTCGCTTGCGTTCCTACGAAATTTTTAAACAAAAACCGATGCCGAACTGGGGTGGCGACACTTCGGAAATTTACTTTGACGACATTTACTACTACATCAAGCCCACCGAAGGGCAGGTAGACGCTTGGGAAGAGCTCCCTGATTCAGTTAAAGACACCTACGAAAAACTTGGCATCCCAGAAGCGGAGAGGAAATACCTTGCTGGCGTAACGGCCCAATATGAGTCGGAAGTCGTGTACCACCGCAACCGTGAGGACCTAGAAGCTCAGGGGGTCATCTTCTCTGACATGGACTCGGCAGTGAAGGAACACCCCGAAATTATTCAGAAATACTTTGGAACAATTATTCCACCCGGCGACAACAAATTCTCTGCTCTGAATTCGGCGGTGTGGTCGGGCGGTTCGTTCATTTATGTCCCGCCTGGAGTTGAAGTTGAGATGCCGCTCCAAGCGTATTTTCGCATTAACGCCGAAAATATGGGTCAGTTCGAACGTACTTTGATAATTGCCGATGAGGGCGCCACCGTGCACTACATAGAAGGATGCTCGGCACCGGTTTACAGCTCTGACTCGCTTCACTCAGCGGTGGTTGAACTTTGCGCGTTACCGGGTGGACGGATCACCTATACCACCATCCAAAACTGGTCGAACAACGTGTTCAACCTAGTCACTAAGCGAGCTGCCGCTTATGACGAAGCGCACGTGGAATGGATTGACGGGAATATTGGTTCCAGACTGACGATGAAATACCCAGCCGTATACCTGATGGGACCAAAGGCATCAGGTGAAGTCCTCTCAGTTGCGTATGCCGGAGACGGACAACATCAAGATGCCGGTGCCAAGATGGTCCACGCAGCCCCCGAGACATCTTCAAAAATCGTCTCCAAATCAATATCCAAAGATGGAGGAAGAACGACCTATCGAGGTCTAGTCCGCGTCGAAGAAGGCATGAACGACTGTCGGTCACATGTCCAATGCGACGCACTTCTTCTGGATGAAATTAGCCGATCCGATACCTACCCATATCAAGAAATAGGTTCACGCGATGCAGAGATTGGGCACGAGGCCACAGTCTCCAAAGTTGCCGATGAGCAGCTCTTCTACCTGATGAGTAGAGGACTGTCCGAAGAGCAAGCCATGGGAATGGTTGTCAATGGCTTCATTGAGCCGGTCACCAAGACGCTCCCCATGGAATACGCGGTTGAATGGAGCCGGCTTATTGAGTTGCAGATGGAAGGATCCATCGGTTAGATCCGCAGGTTCTGTGTGAGAACTTAGAGTTAAAGCAGCCCACGCGGTAGCGATCTCGCCTTTTGCTGGATACGGTCACAACCAAAGCCGCAAACGGAGGTTTCTTCAGGTGCGAACACCGAAAAACTTTTTTTCACCACTAGCGCTCGGAGCACCCGACCCACTCAGAGAGATCCCCTTCCGTCCGTCTCGGATGATCCATTTTTTCGATCCATCGAACGAAAAGATGAGAGCTAAGGTCCCGTCGATTGCGCCCACCGTTGACGTTCTTTTGGGAAACCTCGAAGATGCTGTCGCCGCAGATAACAAGGAAGCGGCGCGAGCTGGCCTCGTAGAAGTAGGTCGAAGCTGGAGCAACGAAGACACACAGCTATGGACAAGAGTGAACAGCCTCGACTCTCCATGGTTTCTCGACGATTTGATGACGTTAGTGGGAGAAATCGGGGACAAGATCGACGTGGTAATGGTCCCCAAGGTTGAGGGCAGCGAGGACATCCATTTCGTCGACCAGCTTCTTGCCCAGTTAGAAGCCCGTGCCGGTTTGACTACCCCAATTTTGGTTCATGCAATCCTTGAAACTGCTCAAGGGGTAGCGAACGTTGAAGAGATCTGCGGAGCTAGCCCCAGAATGCAGGGCCTTTCATTGGGGCCAGCGGACCTCGCTGCGGACCGCCGAATGAAAACCACCAGAGTCGGAGGTGGTCATCCGGGATACCTTGTTCGTCAAGACCCAGAGGAGGGTATCGAAGACGAAGAACGTCTCTCTTACCAGCAAGATTTGTGGCACTACACCCTCGCCCGCATGGTTGACGCTTGCGGAGCCCATGGGATCCTGCCTTATTACGGGCCGTTTGGAGATATAGCGGACACCATCGCCTGCGAAGATCAGTTCAGAAACGCCTATCTTCTCGGTTGTGTAGGCGCATGGAGCTTGCACCCTGTTCAGATTGATATAGCGAAGAAGGTCTTCAGTCCAGAGCCGTCCGAAGTTGCATGGGCTATGCGTGTCATTGACGAAATGGGCGATGGAACTGGTGCGGTGATGATTGACGGAAAAATGCAGGATGATGCAACCGTCAAGCAATGCCACGTAGTAGTCAACCTTGCCCGAGAGTTAGCTGCTAAAGATCCAGATTTGGCCAGCAGTTACGGATTCTGATTCGCTCAGATCCACACGCATATTGTCAGGAGATGAGAATGACTTCTACGTACCGGCCCCGACGCTCGGTTCTATATATGCCAGCAGCCAATGAGCGAGCTTTAGAAAAGGCGAAGGACATCGAGGCCGATGCCCTCATCTTTGATCTAGAGGATGCAGTTTCTCCAGACGCGAAAGAACTAGCTAGGGAACAAGCCTGCTCGGCAGCATCCTCTAATGAATACGGAACACGGGAGCTAACAATCCGTTGCAACGGGCTAGATACACCATGGGGACGTGATGACGTCTTGGCTGCTGCTTCAGCAGCCCCTGCAGCCGTGGTGATACCCAAAGTTGATGGACCCGAATACCTAGACGAAATCTCGAGTTTGCTTGAAGCGGGCGGGGCACCTTCCTCTACCCAAATCTGGGCGATGGTGGAAACCCCAACTGGAATACTCAATGTCAGTCAAATAGCGCACCATGAACGGATGTCAGTCATGGTCATGGGGACTAACGACATGGCAAAAGAACTACGCGCCTCCATCACCCCAGACAGGCAGGCACTCGTGCCTTATCTAGCCATGTGTCTACTTTCCGCTCGAGCAGCGGGAGTTTGCATCCTTGACGGGGTCTTCAACGACATCAAGGACGAGTCTGGGTTTGAATCGGTTTGCTTGCAGGGCGCACAAATGGGCTTTGATGGAAAGACTCTTATCCACCCGAGTCAGGTAGCACCGACCAACGAGATCTTTTCGCCAAGTTTGGGCGAACTCGATTTTCACCAGCGTGTTATCGAAGAATTTGAGGCAGCGAAAAAAGAAGGCAGAGGCGTTCTAACCGTAGATGGGAAAATGATTGAGAACCTGCACGTAGATGAAGCGCGACGGGCAATTGCGATAGCTGAAGCCATAGCTGCCCTGTAGGACTTTTCTCATCACGAACCCGGCGAATCGGATAAAAAGAGCCACAATATAGGTATGCCAATGCGCACGAATTGTCGCCATTACGAGACCCGATCGTATGGCAATGGCGAAACCGTCAGAAAATGTAATCTGGATTTGGCGCCAGAGGCGCCGTGGCGGTGTCCCGAAGAATGTCCCGAATACACCCCACGCCGAATCGACGTCGCGTGGGACCACGGCTCACTTGGGGTGCAAGATTTTGCCGACGAGCCGGACAGTCTGGGAGAAGATGAGTCAATAGCGGCGTTACTTGATGCGGCCGAAGACATCGTAAACGCTGCTGGCCCTGACATTTTGATGGAACTTGAAGCAGAAAAGAACAGAAAGGGTCGAAAAAGGCCCCGGATAAGCAAAAAGGCCAGAGCTCAAAAGCGAAAGAAGCGAAAGAAGCGCTGACAATCGGTGGCTTTGACCTTTGAGTTGCTCCTCTTCGGAAAGTTGAGATGACTGTGTTGGTTCCGAGCTGCCCCAGAAGCAAACCCTGCGGTTCTCTGCTACACGGCGGATTTCCCCTATCCAGATAGGTAGAATTGTTCGTTGTGGCACCCACCATTGCAGGTCCTTTCGAAAACTCCGAACGGGTCGATTTGATCGGATCTTCCGCCTTTCTTGAGCGGCGTCAAGAGGCTGAGGAGAGAGCCTCTCAGAGAGGCGTGCCTTCCTTCGAGGAGGAACTCTGGCGCTACACGCCCATCGCTGACTTAGATACCTCCAAATACCGCTTAGAGGCGCCAGGAGGTTCCATTGTTGATGCAGGACTTGTTGAAGGAATAGAGAATGAAGCGGCTGCCATCATCGAAGTCGTCGATGGCCAAATAGTTTCAACGGTTATCAACGATGAAGCGATCGGGGTTCATTCAGAGGGCATTGAGATGGAGAATGCCGTTGGCTCCGTAATCCCTATCGGGGCTGACTTTTTTACGGATTGCAATCTCAGCTACTGCACGGCTCCGGTTGTTATCGAGATCGAACGAAACTCAGTTGTTGCGTCCCCAATTCTTGTTCGCCAACACACGACGACCAGCGAAATTGTGTGGTTTCCGCGGCTCGTCGTTCTGATGGGTGAAAACTCAGAAGCAACAGTGGTTGAACATCAGACCAGCCCCTCCGTGAGAGCGTTGGTGTGCCCAGTTAATGAGATCAAGGTTGCTCAGGCAGCTCGACTTAACTACTTGACGGTCCAAGAACATGGCCCCGAAATCTGGCAGATCTCGACGCAAGTAGCTGAAGTTCAAAGAGACGCACACGTTGCATTGAGCCAAGTTGCTTTGGGTGGGTCGTACGCTAGGGCGAGAATTGACACGGAAATGGCTGGTAAAGGATCGTCGGGCGAAATCAGCGCTATATATTTCGGACGCAATGATGCCCAGCACGACTTCCGAACCTTCCAAAAACATGAAGCGCCCCACACCAACTCCAATTTGTTGTTCAAAGGTGTAGTCGATGATGACAGCCGAGCTATCTACACGGGCCTGATCAGGATTGAGGCAGAAGCCGGTGACGTGAACGCGTTTCAGACAAACCGCACCCTGAAACTTTCAGAAAGCGCCTGGGCCGAATCAGTCCCAAATCTTGAAATTGAAAACAACGACGTGAAATGTAGCCACGCGTCGGCGGTTGGCCCTATCGACGAGGAGCAAAAATTTTATTTGGAGAGTCGAGGAGTTCCAGCAGACATCGCCGAAGCATTAGTGGTGAAAGGTTTTTTTGCAGACGTGTTAGAAGGACTTCCCTCTCGGCCGATTGCCCAAGCTATTGACGAACGAATAGAGCAACTCGTGGCTCTCGATAAGGAACGGCTCTAAAGATGGTACGAATATGCAGTGCCGATTCGTTAGGAGACGGAGAAGCCCAGAGGTTTGACGTCGAAGGACATCGCATCGCTGTCGTCAGAATTGGCGAAACGGTTCACGCAATAGGTGATAGGTGCAGTCACGCTAACTACTCCCTCTCCGACGGTGTTGTGTGGCCAGAAGACTGCGCGATCGAATGCCCAAAGCATTTCTCAAAGTTCAACCTTCAGACGGGAATGCCCGACGTATTCCCTGCCACTCAACCAGTGCCTGTCTATCCGGCCCGCGTCGTAGAGGGTGACATCGAGGTGGAATTGTCATGAGCACCTTGTCCATCCAAAATCTCGCAGTTGTGGTTGGTGAACAGCAGATCCTTAAAGGGGTCGATCTTGAAATCTCCTCGGGCCAGGTACATGCCGTTATGGGCCCCAATGGCGCCGGTAAAAGCACACTGTCCAACGTCATAATGGGAAAACCCGGTTATCAAATTACTTCGGGATCAATTGAATTAGATGGCCGAGATTTATCCTCCCTGCCTACATGGGAACGCGCTCAAGCTGGACTGTTTCTCGCTATGCAATACCCCACGGAGGTGCCCGGGGTTTCGGTGCGCGAGACATTGGAGTTGGCGTTGCGATCCCGGGGTACCGAGAACATAGATGTCGCCTCCCGACTCGACGAAGAAGCTGACCAGATTGGATTACCAACAGAATTGCTTGAGCGTGCTCTAAACGTTGATTTCTCGGGCGGAGAAAAAAAGAGGAATGAAACAGTTCAACTGGCTGTCCTGGCTCCCCAAATTGCAGTTTTGGATGAACTAGACAGCGGTCTCGACATTGACGCTCTCAGAGCTTGTGCTGAACGTATCGAAGCGATGACTAACGATGGGCTGGGTGTTCTGTGCATTACTCACTATCACCGGCTTCTAGACCATCTCATCGCGGATCATGTCCATATTCTGGTCGACGGCCAAATCGCAGAAAGTGGCGGTCCCGAGCTTGCACGGGAACTTGAAGATGACGGGTATTCACGGTTCATCGACTCGGATGAAGAAGTAGAGGGAGTATCGGTGGCGATAGGCGGACGCGCGGAGACGAAGAACGCTGCGATCTCTGACTCAGAGGATCCATTTGCAGATCCTGTTGTGTAGCCGCAACGGCGTAGACCTGGTCGAAGGGCTATTAGACTTAACAATTACTACCCCGCGTGGCAGCATTTGTAGGAGCGATGGCACTTGAAGAGCGAACTGCTAACCGACAAAGAGCTTGAGGATCTATCAACGGAATTGGCTGACTGGGACGTTTCGTCTAATGGTTTAGAACGCTCCTACGACTTCGGCAACTTCGTGCAAGCCTTCTCCTTTATGGCGGGTGCAGCGTTGCATTGTGAACGCCTTAACCATCACCCGGAATGGTCAAATGTATATGGAAAAGTGCACGTACGACTCGTCACCCACGACCAAAACGGCGTCACGAACCTTGACGTCACCTTGGCCCGGCTGATGGAAGAACTATCGGGTGCCTGATCTGAGACGTCTTCTCTTTCGTCTCTACCGGATATGGGCAGCGCTGCGTCCAGCAAAGTTAACCATTGGAGTTCGGGCCCTCGTACTCGATGAGGATGGCCGAGTATGTCTGGTGCGTCACAGCTATCGCGAAGGATGGTATTTGCCCGGAGGAGGAGTAAAGACTGGCGAGTCGCTGGTTGACGCTATGCAACGAGAGTTGAGAGAGGAGACCGGAGTGGAACTTCCCGAAACGCCCCAAAGGGTGCATGGGGTCTTCTCGTCCTTTCGTGAGAACAAAAGTGACCACGTCGTGGTCTTTGTGGTGAACGAATGGACCGTGAGTTCCTCCGTGTCGCCGGAAATAGCGGAGGTAGCTTTCTATGCTCCCGACGGACTACCTGATGGAACATCGGCAGCGACAACTCGACGAATTAAAGAACACATCACAGGTGTTCCGCCGGGCCACCGGTGGTGAATGGTGTTACGCGTCCAGGTCGTCTAGACCCGTCAACAACGTGTTCCAAGAAAGAGTCGCGCACTTAATGCGGACTGGGAATTTAACAACGCCCTTTAGGGCTTCAAGGTCTCCCAAAGTGAGGGCTGCCGCCGAAACTGACTCCTGATCAGAGTTGGTCATTGTTTCCTCATGAATAGACATCATGGCTTTGAACTCACGAGTCAAATTGCGGACTTCGTCTATGGATTTGTCTTGAATTGCTGCGGCCATCATTGACGCCGAAGCCTGACTGATCGAACAACCCTGTCCTGCTATTCGCAATTGCTTTATTGAACCTTCCTCGACCAAGAAGGTAAGAGAAACCTCATCACCGCACAGCGGATTGAATCCCTCGGTTTTGTGCGCCGGGGGACACTCAAGCTCTCCTTTGTGACGAGGATTCCGGTAGTGATCAAGGATGATTTCTTTGTAGAGCTCTTCGAGTCCAGACACTTGATAATCCTCTACCTACAGCGCAAACATTTCACCGGCCGACTCTAAGGAATCAACCAAGGCATCAACGTCGGACTCGTTGTTGTATAAGTACATTGAGGCTCTCGACGTAGCCACTACCCCTAGCTCTTTCATCAACGGCTTAGCGCAGTGATGACCGGCTCTGATACAAATGCCACGCTGGTCCAAGACCTGACTCAAGTCGTGAGGATGAACGTCTCGGTACTCAAGAGAAATCACCCCTCCGCGCTGCAAAGGGTCGCTTGGCCCGTGGATCACGAGCTCTTCGCCATACCGCTTGTTTAAAGAGCGGAGAGCGTAGTCGGTAAGCGCGATTTCGTGTTGTCGAACGTTTTCCATACCCAGAGAGTCAAGAAAATCTACAGCCGCGCCGAGGCCGATAATTTCTGCTATGGGAGGTGTCCCGGCCTCAAACTTATGGGGTAACTCGTTGGGCGTGAATCCGTCACGTCGAACATCAAGAATCATCTCGCCACCCCCGAGAAAAGGCGGCATTGAGTCAAGGACTTCTTCACGACCCCACAGCACACCGATCCCAGTTGGTCCGCACATCTTATGTCCGGTAAAGCACAGTAAATCAGCTTGTAGATCGTGGACATCGGTTGGAAGGTGAGGCACGTATTGACTGCCATCAACCGCCACTAACGCTCCTGCAGCGTGAGCTCTTTCCGAAATTTCAGAAATTGGATTTAGGGTTCCCAAGACGTTACTCATGGCAGTAACGCTCACGATTTTCACCCCGTCCAAGAGCTGATCTAGCTGGTCTAAATCTAGAAGACCATCAGGAGTTAGAGGTAGCCAGCGAATTTCGAAGCCCTTTTCGGCACTCAGTATCTGCCACGGCACAATATTCGCGTGGTGCTCCATATCGGTGATCAGAACAGCGTCCCCATGAGAGAGATTGCTTCCACCCCACGACCTAGCAATGAGGTTGAAGGATTCGGTTGCGTTCTTGGTAAAGACAACCTCGTGAGGGGATTCGCTTCCGATGAAGGTAGCGACCCGCCTTCTCGCTTGTTCCATTTCCTCGGTAGCCTGAGCAGCAATTTCGTATGCGCCCCTGTGCACGTTGGCATTAATGGTTTTGTAGTAGTTATTCATAGCGTCAATGACACAGTCCGGTTTTTGTGAAGACGCAGCCGAATCCAAATAAACGATCTTGTGCCCATTAACTATTTGCGACAAAAGCGGGAATCTATCTTTGAGGTCTGGTGGCAGGGTCATGTTTCAAACCGTTCGTAGCCTTCCCGTTCCAACCTTTGAGCTAACTCCGGCCCACCCGATTCGACGATGCGCCCATCGAAAAGAATATGGACGTGATCGGGTTGAAGTTCGGTTAGAAGCCTTTGGTAGTGGGTAATGAGTAGAACACCCATCTCGGGACGCGAATCGTGTACTTCCCGAACACCGTTAGCGACGACCCGCAAGGCATCGACATCAAGACCAGAATCCGTCTCGTCGAGCACAGCAAATTCAGGTTCGAGAATTGCGAGTTGAAGTATCTCGTTTCTTTTCTTCTCTCCTCCTGAGAAGCCCTCGTTCAGGTATCGATCCATGAATGAGGGATCCATGTCGAGTCGCTCCATCCATTCTTGCATCGCTACGTAAATGTCGATGGCTGAAACGTCTTCGCCGCGTCGAGCAGAGGCTGCTTGACGCAAAAAATTTCTCACTGAGACACCCGAAATTTCTTGAGGGTATTGGAAAGCAAGAAACATGCCCGCCTTCGCTCGGACATCTGCGTCCCAGTCGGTGATGTCATCGCCCTTCATCCGGAGATGACCCGCTGTGACCTCATATTCGGGCGAGCCCATGATTGTCGTAGCTAGCGTTGACTTACCTGACCCATTGGGACCCATAACAGCATGAATTTCGCCCGCGCCGATCGCTAGATCAACGCCGTGCAAGATGTCCGGGCCTTCAAAGGCCCGAACCTCGAGTGCCTCAATCTCGAAGAGTGGCGATGCCATATAACTAATTCTATGGGCGCAGCAAGAATTAACACTGTCTCAATAGTGCAAATCAACCCCACTTATTCACAATTAAAAGGTGGGTAAAGATCAACTGAGAAAATCTTGACAAACGTCAATCCAAAATTGGGTAGTCAAACTAAGTGATTCGACGTCTATCCGCTCATTATGTCCGTGGAAACGGCTCATGAAGTCACTGGACTTCAAGTCGGGACTGAACAGACCTGCTCCATAGGCAATTGATCCGAGATTGCGGTACACGCGCGCGTCAGTGAAGCCAACTATGAGTTGAGGCACAAGTCGTGCGCTGGGGAAAGGCTGATTCACGGCCTTCTGAATTGTGTCCCACATAGGGTTGTCTATCCGGCTAATGCTTGCTGGATCGTTCATGATGATCTCGACATCAACTTGATCCGCTAAGTCTCCCAAAGCAGTATCCAAATGCGCCTGAACCTCAGCACCGGACTCGCCGGGCAGAGTTCGTATGTCAACGTTGACGTCGATTTGATCCGGAATGACGTTGGTTTTCATCCGTCGGTCCGATTGAGCGACGTTTGGTGAAAACGTAGTATGGGTGCAGCTGTAAAAATGGCGAGCGAGCCCTTCGACTGGATGCGCGTCCAACCAGTCTTCGATTTTCGCTTCGTCGAGCATGATCGACTTTGTCTCGTCGTCGACGTCCAAAATGTTGACCTGTTGGCGCCATAGTTCATGAAACTGTGGTGGAGGTCGATAGTCGGCTAGGCGTTGGACAACTCCTGCAGCACGCACTAGCGCATTATCTGACTTGAATGGTGCGGAACCGTGTCCGGGGGTTCCTTTGATACGGATTCGCCGCCAGGCGACACCCTTCTCTCCAACGTTCATTCCTATGTGGGGATTATCTGAGTCACCGGTATGTAATCCACCATTTTCAGTGAGTACGTAGTCGGCCATAATTGCCTCAGGATGGTGATCGGCCATCCACTGAGCGCCGTGGGCTGAGCCGGACTCCTCGTCGGCTACGGCGAAGTAGATGAAATCCCCAGAGGGTCGAAAGTCGTTTTGGGCCAAATGTTTGAATGCGACTGCCTGCGATGATGTCAGGTTGAGCATGTCGACTGCGCCGCGGCCCCAAACTTCTCCATCAACGAGTTCCCCTCCAAAGGGGTCGCGTTCCCAACCGTCTGGATTTACGGGAACGACATCTGTATGACCCATCAAACAGAGGCTTGGGGCGTTGGGGTCCGTGCCGGCGATTCGCGCTACTAATGATTTCCTACCGGGCGTGGGTTCGAACGTCTCAATGTCGATGCCAGGCCCCTCAAGAAATGTTTCCAAAGCGTCGCTGTTGAGGGTTTCGTTTCCAGAGGTCGGGGTCCCGTCGTTCACGCATGCATTCCTGATCAGAGTCTGCAAAAGCTCAACGGTTGTTTGTGTGCGGGCTTCTTTGTCGGTGGCCATTAGACGAGCGTAGAGCCATTAGTCATCTGATGCCGGACATCTAAAGGAGCTCTCAGAACAGACACCTCGTACGAGATGTACAGCGTTTCCTCCGCTGTGTGATGGAATGACGGGGTGGTTAACGAGATGTTGTGCGATCTGACGGCACTGGAGATGCGACGTTCGTTGCTGCAAGGAGATATCAGTGCTCGAGAGCTGTTGGATGCGCATCTAGCAAGAATCGAACGCACCAATCCTGAACTCAACGCCATCGTCACCCTTGTCCCGGAGCTAGCCAAGGAAAGTGCCGGTAAGGCCGATAACGCATTTGCTCGAGGTGAACCTCTCGGTTTGTTGCATGGATTGCCGGTCGCTCATAAGGACCTAGTCGACACCGCTGGGGTTCTTACCACGCTCGGTTCCCCCATCTATCGAAACCGTGTGCCCGACGAAGATGACCTGATAGTTGAGCGTATGCGAAACGCCGGTGCGATCATGCTGGGCAAAACAAATACGCCTGAATTTGGTGCAGGTTCGCAGACTTTTAACGAAGTGTTCGGGGTTACGCCGAATCCCTACGACACCTCTCGGACATGCGGTGGGAGCAGTGGGGGAGCAGCGGTAGCGCTAGCGGCTCGCATGTTGCCGCTAGCGGACGGCTCTGATCTCGGCGGGTCCTTACGTAATCCCGCAGCGTTTTGCAACGTGGTTGGCTTTAGGCCCTCGGCGGGACGTGTCCCGTCTGTCCCGAACACCAACCTTTGGCTTCATATGGCTACAAAAGGACCCATGGCCCGGACTGTTAGCGACATAGCTTTGTTTATGCAGGTCATAGCTGGGCCACACCAACTTGCGCCGAACTCAAACTCAGAATCACCAGAGCTATTTGGGGGGCCCTTGCAGAGAGACCTTCGGGGTGTGAAAGTCGCATGGTCTCCGGACTTGGGAGGTCTGCCGGTCGACCCGGCGGTACGAAAGGCCCTCGCTGGCACGCCCGACGTACTTTCAGATTTAGGTTGCGAGGTCGTAGAGGAATGGCCAGATCTTTCTGCTGCACCAGAAATCTTTCAAACACTTCGAGCTGGAATGTTCGCCCATAGCTATGCGCCACTGCTTGAAAAACACAGGGACCAACTAAAGGAAACTGTTGTCTGGAATGCCGAAAAAGGGCTTTCGATGAGCATGAAAGATCACGTTGAAGCGTGTTACCAGCAAGCCCGAATGTTTGCCGATCTGCAAGACTTCATGAGTGACATCGAGTTCTTGGCTTGTCCGGTCACCCAAGTGCCACCGTTTGCCAAAGGAATCGAATACATCGAAGAAATTGAGGGGATCCATTTCGACACTTATATCGATTGGATGCGGTCATGCAGTGATATCACCACCACGACTCACCCGGCGATATCGGTGCCCGCCGCTTTCACAGAAGACGATCTGCCAGTCGGACTACAGCTTGTCGGCCGCAGTCTCGAAGATCGCTCGGTTTTGGAACTCGCGTACGCCTACGAACAGGCCACTCGAATAGGGGAACGAAGACCTCCGCTGTTGGACTCATAGTTGCATCGAGTCATTAGGGCAGTTGATCGAAAGTCAGATCTGCTCGAAATACCTCTTGCGCTCCCAGTCCGTTACTGCTGACTCGAATGCACTGCTTTCCGCCAGCCAGAAATGAACGTAGTGATCTACCATTTCATTGCCAAAAGCCTGTCGAGCAAACGAGCTTGATCCGAAAATATTTGTCGCTTCACGCAACGAATTGGGCAGCGACTGAGCACTGGATTTATAAGCGTCACCCTCAAGTGCAGGTGGAGGTTCTATTTTCGTTTCGATCCCGTCTAACCCTGCAGCTATCGCGGCGGCGTAAGCGAGATACGGGTTGACGTCGGCACCCGGGACGCGACATTCAATTCTTAATGATTGGCCTTCTCCGACGATACGAAAGCCCGCTGTTCGGTTATCTGGTGACCACGCTCCTCCAGTCGGTGCCCAAGACTTTGACTGATAGCGCTTATAAGAGTTGACGGTCGGAGCGAAACAGGGCATCAATTCGTGCAAATGAGACAGCCAACCTCCTAAAAAGTGGCGAAATGTATCCGACACTTTAAGCCCCAATATCTCAGTGGCTCCTGGGAACAAATTGTTTGGCTCATCGGTCGACCACAGACTCAGATGAAGATGTGAACTCGAACCCGCTTCAGAGTCGTGCGGCTTAGCCATAAACGTTGCAGCGGCACCGTTCTGATCAGCAACTTCTTTGACACATTGCTTAAGTAAAACGTGTCGGTCAGCCATTTCGAGGGCTTCGCTCCATCGAATGTTTAACTCGTGTTGCCCACGACCGAATTCGCCCTTAGTCGACTCAACTGGAACTGCCATTTCACTGAGGTACCTCCGAAACGCACCGTTCAGATCTTCGGTGCGCGCTCCCTGTAACAGGTGATAGTCCTCTATGTACCATCCGGCCGGTTCGAGCTCCCGGTACGCCGTTTGCGCGGCCTCGCGGTAAGAAGTTCGGTACAGAAAATACTCAAGTTCCGAAGCGACCATGGCTCGGAGGTTGAGGGCTTCAATGCGGTTGATTTGGTTTCGGAGAATCGACCTTGGAGCAACCGCAATCGGAACTCCATCGTCGGTTGTTGGGTCGCATATGATTAGCACGGTTCGATCAAGCCAAGGTACGGGTCTCAAGGTCTGGATGTCGGGAGTCAGATGCAGATCCCCGTAGCCTCGATCCCAATTGGAAAAGGCGAATCCTTCTAGCGGCTCCATTTCCATGTCGACGGTGAAGAGGTAATCACAAGCGTGAGTGCCAGATGGATCTTCGAGAAAGAACTCGGCGTCGAGACGTTTCCCCATCAGGCGACCGTAATGATCCGTGAAAGCCAGCACGACGGTGTCGACGCTTCCGTCTTTAGTTGCTTCGACGAGTTGTTCGTGACTCCAGGTATCGGCCATGACCTAACCGTAGCTGTAGCGCGATGGTCAGTGTTTACGCTGGTAGCTCCGTGAGATGAGCGAGAGTAGTGTTAGCCCTTATGACCGAACTCGCGATCGAGGCGCGCAATCTGGTGCGAACGTTCGGTGATAACCACGCAGTTGACGGGGTAAATTTGACCGTCTCCAAAGGTGAAATTTACGGTTTCTTGGGCCCTAATGGCGCCGGCAAATCAACGACCGTGAGAGTTCTATGCACACTGCTTTCACCAAGTGACGGTTCGGCATCAGTTGCGGGCTACGACGTAGTGAAGGAAGCTGCAAAAGTTAGGGTTCGCATAGGTGTAGCGCTTCAAGATGCGGCGCTAGATGACAAACAAAGCGGCCGAGAAATCTTGGAGCTGCAGGCCCGACTTTTTGGTCTTAGTGCAACCGACCGAATCGAACGTGTTGAACGGTCAATGGAACTAGCTGACCTGGATGAAGCGATTGATGAATGGGTGGAGACCTACAGCGGAGGAATGAAGCGGAGACTCGACCTGGCAGCGAGTCTTATTCACGACCCAGAGATCTTATTTTTGGATGAGCCGACTACCGGACTTGATCCAGTGAGCAGAGTTCGAGTGTGGGATGAAGTAAGACGACTGAATCAAAAATTCGGTGTCACTGTTTTCTTGACTACCCAGTATCTGGAGGAAGCTGACGCGCTTGCTGACCGGGTCGGCATCATTGATCAAGGTCGAATTGTTCAAGAAGGCACCCCTGCCGACCTCAAACGGAGCGTGGGCGCTGACGTTATCGTCGTCAACTTGTCAGAAAATTTAGAGCAAGCTGCGGCCGTGGCGAAAGACATACCAGCAGTGGATGAGGTCACCATAGGTCCCCGGGGTCTGACCGTCTCCACGGCCGACGGGGCAAGCCTTGTTGCCGACGTAGCTGTGGCCTTTAGCCGACAAGGGATTTCGCCTCAATCGTTGACGGTGCGAACGCCCTCATTGGACGACGTTTTTCTTCGCGCCACAGGTCACCGATTGTCTCATGAGGGCGACGAATGACGACGCAGCGCGAGCCGATCGCAAAACGAAACAGTTTCCTTGGCGACATTAGAACGGTCGCTCGTCGGGCTATTCGCAGTCTTTCTCGGGAGCCAGAATTCATCGGACCAGCCTTGGCAATCCCCGTTTTCTTTTTTGTTGTAAATATCGGCGCTCTTGAAACATTCGTGGAACGACAGCCAGGGATTGATTACCGTGCTTTTCAGTTGCCGGTGGCGATCATCTTTGCGGTTACCGGAATATCACGGGCAAACATGTTGGTGACGGATATCCAGACCGGATACTTGGATCGGATGCTTGTGACGCCCATACGTCGGGTTTCGCTACTACTTGGCCTGATGGTTGCCGACGTCGTGCTGGCCTTGGCGTTGGCGGCAGTGGTGTTGCTTCTCGGGTTCGCGGTTGGAGTCAGTTTTGGAACGGGCGTCACTGGTCTGATGGTTTTTGTGGTGCTATCGATGGCTTGGAGTCTCACGTTCACTGGGTTCCCGTACACGATTGCTCTTCGAACGGGCAACCCGGCCGCGGTGAACTCGGCATTCCTGATCTTCTTCCCGTTCGCTTTTCTTACTCCCAGCTTTTTGCCTCGGGAGTTGATGAGCGGATGGCTGAAAACGGTTGCTGCTTGGAACCCTGTCACTTATCTGTTGGAGGGCATGCGGTCCGTTCTCTCTGATGGCTGGGAATATGATCTGTTACTTAAGGCAGTTGCAGCCATAGTCGGGCTGGGATTAGTCACATTCACCATGGCATTTCGCGCACTCGGCCGTCGTGTAGCTACTGGCTAGGTCTTTACCAACCGCGATCAATCCACTCCTGTAGTTGCGGTGATTCGTTCCCGATAGTCGTGTCGTCGCCATGACCAGGCAACACGATCGTGTCCGCTGAGAACCTAGAGAACATGCGGTCCTCGATACTCTTGATGATGGTGTCAAAGTCGCCACTTTCGAAATTAGTGGCGCCCGGCCCTCCTGGGAACAGAGTGTCACCTGAAAACAACAGGGGTGTGTCTTCGACAAAAAAACTCATGGAACCGGGTGTGTGGCCGGGGTTATGGATAGTCCTAATTCGGAGACGACCGACTTGTATCACTGAATCGTCTTCAAGGATGAAGTCGTAGCTAGGCAACATCGTGGCGTCGTCAGCAGCGACACCCACCTCGTACCCGGCATCTCGAATAGCCGGAATGGCTTGTATATGGTCCCAGTGGCCATGAGTTTCGACCACGGTCCGCACCCCAAGGCTTTGACAGATCTCAAGAAGCTGTTCGTGTTCGTTGGCAGCGTCTATAAGAAGTGCTTCCCCCGTTTCGGTGCACCTGATGGTAAAGACGTTGTTTTCGTAAGGTCCCACAACAACCTTGTGGACCTCGATTCCCGTCGCTTGCCAATGAAGAGTCATAGGCAAAGCTTACGACTTCGAAACCTAGCTCTTACGAATGTTGCAAAGCCAAGACCTTAAATGGTAGGCATACCTATCACTATGAGCCAAGCAGACCTGAGCACCAGATAAAGAAGCGTCTACAAGTGTTTCTGAACGTCGCAACTTCGATCCGAGCAAAACTGATGCTCATATGCGGAGTTTCATCTTTGGTGCTCGGATGTCTGGCGTGTGACGCAAACTCTGACAACCCGAGTGCGTCCCTGGAGAAGCAAACTCCAGAGGTTCTTGATGACGCTGTTAATAAGCAGCCTTATGAGGAAGAACAGCCGGAAGCTGAGCATAGTGAGAGCCTCGAACCGATTCTCCCGGTAGTTGTGACTGACTTAACGGGCACGGAAGTGACAGTTGAGTCAATTGACCGGATTATTCCGCTTGATGGCACGGTTGCTGAAGTGGTGTTCGCCCTTGGCCTCGGGGAGCGAGTTGTAGCGACTGATATGTCTGCAACTTTTCCAGCCGAGGCAGATGAACTACCAGAAATTGGTTACCAGAGAGCGCTATCGGCAGAGACGATTGCCTCTTATGCACCGACGGTGCTTTTGGCCACTGATATAGCTGGCCCCCCAGGAGTCATTGAGGACCTAAGGCGCCTTGGATTTGCGGTCGTGATTGTTCCTAATTCTTCGGGCCCAGCCGGGCCACCGGAGAAGATCCGAGCGGTAGCTACCGCACTGGGAGTTTCCCAAATCGGATCGAAGTTGGCTGCCCAGGTGGAAGAGGAAATTGCCGCATCAACTGTTGTCGAGGTTGAGAGTCGCCCGAGGGTGGTTTCCTTATATTTGCGTGGCGCTAGCACCCAACTGGTCCTGGGCAAAAGCTCAGCAACGCACTGGATCATTGAGGCCGCGGGTGGAGAAAGTATGGCCACGGTCCTGAACATAACGGGCAGCGAAAGCATCTCAGCGGAGGGTTTGATGGTCGCGGCTCCGGAGGTAATTCTCGTCCCATCCGCAGGTCTTGATTCGGTTGGTGGCTCTTCGGGCCTATTGAAGATCGGTGGCCTTTCGCAAACCCCGGCAGGGAGGAATGGAGCGATAGCTCACTTTGATGATCAGTGGCTGCTCGGCAATGGACCGAGAGTTGGAAAGTTAATTGCGGAACTTTCAAAAATAATTGACCAAGCACGGGAAAGTGGAGACAAGTCTTAATGATTGATAAAGATGGCGTGATTTCCGCAGCAGCCCTTGCACACTGCGTGCCAGGCGCTGAACTGTTGTTGCGACGAACTGATGGGGGCCGCCTAACCGTTGCGGGACACTCGCGCGCTGATCTCAGCCCATGCACGTTCCGGCATTTAGTCGCGGAAGGTCCTTGTCCAATAGCTACCGAAGTAGATACGTGGCTTGGAGGAATAGTTCCAGGTGGAGCGCTGGACCACGTTGTGGCAGGTGTCTACCGTTCGCGATACCGCCGAGGGGAGCGTTGGTTCGTCGCATCCCTCGCTCCAGGTCGGCTACGAGAATTGTTCAGCGACTTGGACTGCGATCCACAAGTTGCGGATGAGGCTACCGTTACGTTGACTGCTGATCTTGAGCTCAAAGTAGTTATCGTCAAGTTAGAAATCGAGTCCGGATTTACTGAAGAGCAAGTCGACTGCCTAGCACTGTGTGCCTATGCCAACTATCTGGCTGAAGCCGCGGTGATGCAGACACTTCACCCTTCAACAGATCGGACCTCGAAGAAGAAGGAGTAGAAATAATGAGCGTTGTGAGGATTAACGCGATCACCGTACCGGAGGGTTCTGGTGACGAACTACTGAGACGTTTTGAGTCGAGGCTTGGCGAGGTTGAGCAAATGGAGGGGTTCGAAAACTTTGAACTTCTCCGACCAGATAACGGAGATACTTGGTACGTATACACCCGCTGGGCCTCTGAAGAAGCCTTTATGGCGTGGGTGCAGTCACCGGAGTTCGCTCGCGGTCATGCAGAGGCTTCCGCTCAGCCAGTAGCTCATGGAGCAGAGCTGCTTTCATTTGATGTTGTCTTGCGCGCAGAGCCAACCAGATAAGCGATTTCATGCGTTTTTGGGACCGTAATTGTGGCTGGACGCTTTTTTCTTTAACTCTGTTTTGTTTCACGGCGTGCTCGGTCCCGGTCGATGTGGATGCAGGTTCCTCAGCGGTGCGCTCTTCGACCACCACCAAAACGCAGTCGGATTTGTCTGTGGAGGAAAATTCAGCGCCAGATGTAGCTCCTAAAGAGATCGCTATAGCGCATCGGTACGGACAGACAGTGGTACCTCAAAACCCAGAGCGCATTGTCACCTTAGGGCCATACGAAGAAGACTCATTGATAGCAATTGGGGTGATCCCCATCGCCTCTACTGGACCTGAGACTTTGGCGGAGACTTTTCCTCCCCCGTGGTCTCGAGAGTCCCTCCGCAACGCCGAAATATTAGGACCAGCAAACCTCGAGGACGGCATTGACTACGGTGCCATAGCCGAATTGCTCCCTGATCTCATAATGGCGACGAAGGCGGATCTGAGTCTCGAACAATACGAACAGTTGTCTTCCATAGCCCCTACGGTTGCCCAACCCACAGGAGGTAACGCCTCGGAAATGTCATGGCAAAGGCACGCGGAGTTTGTCGGTCAGGTGTTGAATCTCGAATCTGAAGCTCGTCAAGCGATCTTGGTTACCCAAGCCTCGATTTTTGACGCTATTCGTCCACACCCTGCCCTGAAAGGGTCCACTTTCGGTCACTTAAAAGTTGGCGAAGGAGAAGTCCTTCAGATCGCAGGAGGGGAATCTTTGTCGGCTCGCTTTTTCAGACAATTAGGGCTCTCGTACCCATCAAATCTGGACGATGAAATTGGGGGGATGGACTGGACGCTGCTGACAGAAAAACTGGAAAGTTTCCTAGATGTCGACGTTTTGGTAGTGGAGTCGGATCCGGCGCTTCGGACCTCATTAGTTGATTCTCGGCCATTTCTCGAACAAGAAAATGTTGTGTGGGTAGATCAGGGAAGCGACTATGAGGGTGCCATCAACTCGATAACGATTCTTAGCCTCAGTCTGTTACTCGAAGACCTAGTGCCCGACATTTCCCAGATAGTTACTGTCGTTATTGACCCGCCGACGGCGGAAGAAGAGGCTGCTATGGAGGCATTTCGCCTTGTGTATGGGAGTGAGACTATTTGGGAAGACAAAGCCCCTCATTTAGAAAGAGCGAGCGAACTTCGAGATGCTAACGAGGCGTATCGACTTGGCGCGATCGACAATAACGGGATCACCCTGACGCCAAAAGCCGCGCAGATAAGCAACGGTGAGGCGACCATCATCTACGACGTCTATTTCGGAGATTCACCTGCTTATACGGATCTGGACAGAACCATCTATCTCGTTGACGGCATATGGCAGGTAACTAAAGACGACTTCTGCGGATTCCTATCGGCGGCACAAACTCCTTGTCCGAAATGAGGTTTCCGAGGCGCCAATGGTCTGCCTGAATGCCTCGAAACCAAGCAATGACGCTGCCCTTTTCCGACCAATAGTTTGGGTCCTGTTCGCCGTCACGCTGCTTGCCTTTGCTGCTATTTGCAGTCTTTTAGTAGGGCCTGTACCCGTTGACTTGCAAACCGTTTGGACCGCGTTATTCGCCTTTGATTCCAACGACACTGCCCAAATTGTCGTGCGTCAGCTTCGCTTACCTCGAACCCTGCTTGCAGTTACAGCAGGAGCGTGCTTGGCGGTAGCTGGTTCGATCACTCAGGGAGTAACGCGTAACCCTCTAGGAGGACCTGGAATCCTCGGTATCAACGCTGGGGCTGCGTTTGCGATGGTTACAGCTATTCACGGATTGAACATCCTCACCCCCAAGGGGTATGTGTGGTTTGCGTTTGTAGGCGCCGTAGCAGCTGGAGCCCTTGTATACGGAGTAGCCCGAGTAGGCCCTGGAGGTATCACTCCGGTCAAGTTGGCTTTGGCGGGAGCAGTACTTACAGCGTTGCTTTCAGCTTGGACTTCAACGCTTTTGCTTTTGGACGAAGAAACCCTGGATGAAGCTCGATTCTGGCTTGCCGGATCTTTAGCGGGAAGAGGCACTGAAGAGATCAGGCTGCTTTTCCCCCTGATTCTTGTGGGCGTTGTCGCTGCGTTATCGCTCGGCTCTTCATTGAACACGCTTTCGTTAGGAGAAGAAGCTGCCGCATCGCTTGGGCAAAGAGTTGGGGTTGTGCGGCTGTGGTCAGGCTTAGTATCGGTGTTGCTCGCAGCATCAGCTGTGGCAATAGCTGGCCCGATCGCCTTCGTGGGACTCGCCGTACCTCACATAGCCCGTTCTCTTGTTGGCCCGGACTATCGATGGATCACTGTCCTGTGTCTGTTGTTCGGTCCGAGCCTTTTGTTGGTGGCAGATATTTTGGGGCGAATAGTGGTCTCACCTCAAGAGCTTCAGGTGGGGATTGTGACCTCCCTGGTAGGAGCGCCGTTCCTGATCTTCTTAGTGCGCTCTAAAAGGCTCGCGGAGTTGTGAGACTTGAAGCTCTCGCCGCTCCGTCACTTTTCACTCTGACGGTTTTAATCATCGGCATCCTCGTGGTTGCGGTTTTGCTCAGCTTTACCGCTGTGCTGCAGCCTTCTCCGCGTTCGTTGCGTACAAAACGAAGTTCGGTGTTAGTGGACCTTCGGGTAGTACGGCTTTGTGGCGGAGCGTCTACCCTTTTGATTCTCTTGACGCTCGTGGGTCTTGAAGTAGGGGAGTATCCGATTCCTCGGTTCCAGGCGATATCGACTGCCTTTTGGGATCGTGCTGGCGAGTACTCCTTTGTCGTGAACTCTTTGCGCTTTCCGAGAGTTGTGGCGGCAGTATTAGCTGGGTTTTGTCTGGCGAGTTCCGGAGCACTGTTTCAGACTCTTTTGAATAACCCCCTGGTTTCGCCAGATGTAATCGGTATTAATACCGGGGCTGCTCTATGTGCGGTTTTCGTCCTGGCAGTTGGAGCAGACGTGAGTTTGCTGCCGTGGGCAGCTTTCGTTGGGGCGGTTGTTACTGCGGGAATCATCTACCTGTTGGCTTGGAAGAGAGGCATAACAGGCAACCGTCTTGTTCTGGTCGGCATCGGAATCAATGCGCTGCTCGCTTCGGGAATTACCTATCTAATGGTGAAATTTCCAATCGAACAAGTTCTTGCAGCAGCGCGATGGCAGGCAGGCAGTTTATTTGGTGCCTCGTGGACCGACGTTTGGACCCTGTCCGTTGCACTGCTTTGCCTGACGCCACTGGCGTTGGTTCTTGTGCGTCGCCTAAGACTTTTACAACTTGGCGATGACATGGCTTCGAGTCTGGGGTTGCGAGTCGAATGGGAACGCACGGCGATAATTTTGGTGGCTTCAGGCTACGCGGCCGTAGCTGTAGCGGTAATTGGGCCGCTCGGCTTTGTTGCCTTGTTAGTGCCACATATAGTCAGATTGGTTGCTGGTCCTCTCACCGGCGGCACGCTTGTTCTGACGGGTTTAGTTGGAGCGCTATTTCTGCTGGGCTGTGACTTGATAGCCCAGCAACTATTTGCCCCGACCACCCTGCCGGTTGGTGTTATAACAGCCGCGCTGGGTGGGCCCTACTTTCTATTCATTTTGGTGAGGTATAACCGTGCCCCGTGAAATAACACCCCAAACTACGGACTTGGAGACATCGGACCTGGTTCTCGGATACGGATCGAAGCCAGTTATCGCCGGCCTCAACTTTGTTGTACCCGCAGGAAAGATAACTGCGATTATCGGTGCTAACGGATCGGGAAAATCGACATTGCTCCGAGGATTATCTCGTGTTTTAAAGCCAACTAACGGCTCGGTGTTTCTCAATGGTCGCGATATTCATGAACAGTCGACGAAAGCTGTAGCTCGGCAGGTTGGATTGTTGCCCCAGGGTCCGACCGCGCCATCTGGATTAACGGTCATGGATTTAGTCCGCCGCGGTCGCTACCCACATCAACGAATTTTTGACCAATGGAGTCGCGAAGATGAAGCGGCTGTACAAAAAGCTCTTACGTTAACCAGACTTTCCGACTCCGCAGGGGATCTCGTCGACCACCTTTCCGGTGGTCAACGTCAGAGAGCATGGATTGCCATGGCGTTGTCGCAGGACGCCCGCCTGATGCTGCTAGATGAGCCCACGACATATTTGGACATAGCCCACCAGGTTGAAATCCTAGAGCTATTAAGAAAGCTGAATATCGAAGAAGCGCGGACCGTTGTCATGGTCGTCCACGACATCAACCAAGGGTCCCGCTATGCAGATCATGTCGTAGCGATGCTCAATGGCGATGTGGCGATTCAAGGCACCCCTGACGAAGTCGTCACGCCTTCAATGATGGAAAAAGTCTTTGGACTTAAGGCAGTCGTCATTGCCGATCCCGCGACAGGGACCCCTCTATGTGTGCCAGATATTCCAGGGAATGGCTGAACCATTTGAGTGATAGTTCTGACTTCGAACTAGTCAGCTCTATTCCTAGGTATCTTCTCTCAGAGAGCGAAGTAGGCCTATGACGAATGGTTCCAACTGGGAAGCTTCATGAGCAACTTCAGGGAAGGCGACCCTACTCGTCCGTGTTTCCAAGGCGGTCGACGCTTTGAAGGTCATCCCGTACCTGTCCACGGCGATCATTTGAGCTTCTGAGGCGTTCGGTACGCCTCCCAGTTCCTGTACGAAAATCAGATTTGCATCGGCATGGTCATCGTTCATGTGTTCAATAGCGTGTTCGGCGTTATCACAGAAGGGATCTTGCTCGGCGTTGGAATAGGCCTCTGCCCCCATCCAGCTCATGTGACCGAAGCCGCCTACGAAGCGACAGCTCTCGACTTCTAATTTCCAGTAGTTGAAATCCTTAAAGTTGGCGTAATCGGCTGCGTAAGGATGCCTGTTCAAGTAAGCCCCAGAAGATTCGTCGCCTTGTTCTAGAAGTTGCATATTGCCTACAAGCGTCAGCCGCGCTCCGGTTAAAGGGTCACCTTCCGCTGAGTGGGCATTAGTGACCAGAAGGCTGGCCTTTCGTTCCGACCGGGCATTCTTTGTGTGTTCCGCTAGTTCTGAAATCAACGTGATGGGATTACCCCGCTGATCGTTTGCGTAGGAGATCAGGCTTCCATAGGGATAGCCGTCGGAATTAAGCGTTGACAAGACGCCCGTGCCGATTGATGCCACTAAAGAGCGAGACAGCTCTGCGTCAGTCGGGAATGACTCAGTGTCGCCAGTTGGAGAAACGTCGAAATCGCCGCCGTGGTCGTTGCTCATTGGCTTGTTCCTCTTTCTGAAGCCTGAAATTGATCTTGAAAGCGACAGGCTTTTCTCAATGTGCTTTGCCAACAGTGAACCACCATTTGCGGTTCAACGGGTAGTGACCCGTTGTGGGCGAGTCCGTCCCACGCCGTTGGAGGGTTTTGCCCGAGGCAGGCAAAGGAAGCGTTGGCGAGGAGGGGATTCCCCACCAGGCCGGACCCGACCCACAACCCGCCCCAGCACGAAGAGGCGAGGGGCCCTAAGGCCCGCAGGTACGTTGAGACAGTGTTTAACATAAAATGATAAGCAAGCCAAACATAAACACTAAGAATCTTCAGCAAGTGAAAATTTAGCTGGATAAGGAACCTAATTGGCCTTGAGGCGGTGGTCGAGCAAGCGCCGTCACTTAATGCCCATTATGCAGATCTCAGTCAATTTTGAGATCGTGAGACAATTATAAGAAGTACTGGCTTTTGGTTGATAAATAGTATTAAGACGCCTTATCATGCGAGTGTTATTCCCCCTCTAGTCTTGTTATGGAGAAACCAAACATGAAACGTTCGTCCTTGCTTAAGCTCCTTGGACTGGTCTTTGCGTTCGCTTTAGTTGCCGCATCCTGTGGTGACGATGGAGCGTCTGTTCGCGAGGTCGGTTCGGCTAGCTCGTCCAGCGGTTCCGGCAGCGGCTCTGGTTCCGGCAGCGGCTCTGGTTCCGGTAGCGGTTCCGGTAGCGGTTCCGGCAGTGCATCCGCCTCGGCTTCGGCCTCCGCATCCGCGAGTGGCAGTGCCTCTTCTTCTGGAAGCGCCTCAGCGTCTTCTAGCGCCCCAGCCAAAGCGGGCGCGGAAGTCACAGATGACGCTACCGCCGGAGAAGGTGGCTACGACTACGCCTCTAATGTCGATAACCATCGCTTGTTGGTGCTCGATATGTGTGACATGAACGACTTGCTTGGCGCCAGTCCTATTGACTTTGAAGCCGTTGCTGATATTTACAACAATGGAAAGAACGCAGAAAAGAGTGATGGATCCTTCCGAACTCTTGGTGGCTTCGCGTCAGCAGAAGGCAAAAAGCATGCTCACGACACCTACTACGGCAGTCCTGGATCCCTTGACGCCTTCATTACATCCGCGCTCGAGGGCACAGGCATGTTTGCAGGTGAGGCCGACGGTGTACGTAAGCAGGGTGTCCAAAAAGGCATGCAGAACCAGGCCTTACTCGCATACGTAACCCATGAGCTCAATTCAGCCGTTGCGAAAACGGCCGATGGCAACTGGGCAGGCGCTGTCCACAACTGGGACGAAGGTTGGGCCTTCTACCATGGAGCTAATGGAAGCTGTGGCCCATACGGCACAGCCAACAAACGTGGCGGTAACTTCGGCACGCTTGGCTCTGATGGTGAGACCGCCCAAGCTAACGAGGCAATTCTCAGCGCTATGATCGCAGGCCGTGATGCACTACTGCGAGGAAACGCAGGTGGAGCTGAAGCCGCAGCAAATCTCGTCAAGCGTGGTGTGGTCATCACTTACTCCCAGGCGGTAATGCGATACGCAGTGAAGGTTGAAGCCGACCTTGCTGAGGGCGACATGGACAAAGCCCGTATTCACCAGGCTGAGGGCCTTGCCTTCTGGCGAGTACTTGAGCCTGAGCTTGGTGTGCTTGGCATGTTTGCGGAAACGATCGAGACCTTGAACAGTGCTTACGAACTGGAGAACGAACCCGGTTCGGGCCCATCGTCCGATGATATTCGTACCGCCCTGTATCCAGTCTGGGGTCTATTGGAGATCGGTCGCGACGATATAGGCAGCTTGCAATAACGAAATCCTTATCGGTGTACTTGCCTCAGGGCAAGTAGGTCTCAGCCGTCGTTCTCAGTGGGTGCACACTTACCTGAGAACGGCGGCTGCTTCCGTTAGTCGTCTTAAGTGCTACAGCGGTTTGGAGCCTTTGTGGCGAATATTGGCCCACCTCGCCAAAACGTGTACCCCAACCCTTCAAAATGAGTAAGGTTTGCTTGATGTCAGTAGTTGAGAACTCTGAAACCTCTGAGGCTTCTATGCGGACGGCTACTAGCCGCACAGTTACTCAAGTACTCACTGTCAACGCCAAGACCACTGAGATCCGGTTCGGAGAAGACGAGTACCTACTGGTGCCCGCAACGATAGATCGAACTGCAGCAAGTCAGTGGCTTGCCTCTATGCGACGCATAGATGGAGTTTCGCTGCAATTCGGTAAGCCAGGAGCTACCGCAAAGCTTAAGGGAGCGAACCGGCTGGCCCCTAGAGCCAGAAGGGTGCCGCTGAGCACTGCGCTAGGACTGCTCGACAGTGGGGTAAGAGGCGAAATCACAGTTACCAGAAAGCAGGGTTCCTGATGGTTGTCTGCCACTGTCTAGCAATAAATGACGTCACCATTAGAGAACTGCTAGAAGCAGGTGCTCTCAGCGCTGAAGAGATAGGTACTCGCTGTGGAGCAGGTACCGAATGTGGAGCCTGCGTCGAACAGGTGCAACGCCTCGCCGGGCCTCAGAGCTTTGTGATTCGGCGAGCCGTCGCTTAGGGCGCAAATCGCGATATCAGAAGTAAGTTGCAGCGCACGCTAAGCGACTGCATATATGGTCTGCATTGCACGAGCTAGGAGACCTCACGCAATGCAAGGATCAGAGCCAGTAATCGCGTTTCTCAACGAGGCGCTTACCGCTGAATTAACCGCGATTAACCAGTACTTCGCGCACGCAAAAATTTGTGAAAACTGGGGATGGAAAGGTCTTGCTAAGACCTTTCGTGATGAATCGATCGAAGAAATGCATGATGCCGAAAAGCTCATCGAGCGTATTCTTTTGCTCGAAGGTCACCCCAACGTCCAACGCATCGGCAACATCGCCATTGGAGAGTCGGTTGAAGAACAACTCAGGCTTGACCTGCAACTCGAGATTGAAGCGGTCGAACGATATCGGCGAGGCGTCGAGATTTGCCTCTCGGAAGCTGACCCTGGCAGCCGAGAACTCGTTGAGCACCTCCTCGTAGGGGAAGAGCAACATCTTGACTGGATCGAAACTCAACTTTCGATGATTGACGACATCGGCATCGAGCGGTACCTCCAATCGTCGATTGGTGAGGAATAGGGCTTTTACCCGTGTGTTGTCAGCATCGAACCCTGAGTTGACACCACTTCAAAACCGAGTTCAAGAGCGGCAGGTATTTGATGGCTATCAAAGGTCAAGTACGTCAAGGGTCTAGGGAGCCGATCAGCGGCTGCTAGATGCAGTGCATCTACCGTGCCAAGTTGAAAGGTGGAACCGATTTCAACGGCGCGCGCCAAACAACGTTGATCAGCGGGCACGACGGCCACGCGCTCCCAATCCTCTCGGAAAGTTGCCCACAACATCCTTTGCTCATCGGTGCCCGAAGCGACCCTATGCAGAGCTAGCTGAACCTCGGTCCGGGCTAGCGCTGAGGCACACCAAACTGGATCGGACATCAGGTAATCGTTCACTAACTCGTGGCCAGGTTCCGACAAATAGCGTTTCAACAAAGCAGAGCTATCTAGGGCTACGGTCATCAACGACCTCGTATTTCCCTCAACGCCCGATCACTTGATAATCCGGCGGGCAGTTCAAACTTCGCAGTTGACATTTCTCTGTCCTCATTGCTGGGTGCCAGCACTAGCCCGGATGCGATTAACGCTTCTAAAGAAGTCTCACCGGCTAGTTGAGTGATAGGAGACAACTGAGCGACTGGAAGTCCATCAAGGGTCACGAAAATGGTATGACCGTTGCTCGCAGCTCGTAAGTAGTGTGCCAAGTTGGCGCGGAGGTCTCGAGTGCCAACGTTTTGTGCCGTGGACGAAAGTGCCATGCTTAAACCCCAAGCTAGAAATGTGTACACCAAAGTACACAATCAATTTGTTGAATGCGCGCCAACCGGCTAAAACAGTGCCTCTAACAACTGAGCGAAAAGGTACTCATCGTGAACTTTGCATTCACAGAAGAACAAGAAGAGCTTCGGAGCTTCATCCGGTCCTTCATGGAAGATAAATCTGCCGAAGCGACTGTCAGAGAACTGATGGAAACCGAGGACGGTTACGACTCTGCGGTCTGGAGTCAAATGGCGGAACAACTCGGGCTGCAAAGCATGATCATTCCCGAAGAGTACGGTGGCCAAGGATTCGGCTACGTTGAACTGGGCATAGCGCTCGAAGAGATGGGTCGCAGCCTTCTGTGTGCACCATTTTTCAGCACCGTCGTTCTTGCAGGCAACGCGATCATCCATTCCGGGAACGAAGATGCAAAGGCTTCGCTCTTGCCCGGCATAGCTGATGGCAGCACAGTAGCGACCCTCGCACTAGCGGAAGCCAACGGACGTTGGGACGCAGAGGGTATAACTGTCGAGGCGAGTGGGACTAGCGACGGGGCCACTATCAGCGGCGAAAAGATGTTCGTCACCGATGGAGCGACTGCAAACCTTTTTGTCGTCGCTGCTCGAGCTGATGGAGGCATTCACCTCTACACCGTCGACGGAGATGCAGCAGGGCTAACACGCGAGAATCTCTCCACAATGGACCAAACGCGCAAGCAGGCTCGAATCAACTTTGACAACACGCCGGCAAGCCACCTCTGTGACTCGAATGACTTCGCTTATATCAGCCAAATCTTGGACCTAGCTGCAGTAGCGCTCGCCAACGAACAGGTGGGCGGAGCACAGTTCGTGATGGACATGGCGGTGCAATACGCCAAGGACCGCGTCCAATTCGGCCGTCCGATCGGTTCCTTCCAAGCCATCAAACACAAGTGCGCAGACATGTTGTTGGAAGTTGAGTCAGCAAAGTCAGCTGCTTACTATGCCGCCTGGTGCGCTTCGGAAATGAACGACGAATTGCCGTCAGTAGCTTCCTTAGCCAAGGCGTACTGCTCAGAAGCGTATTTCCATTGCGCTGCTGAAAACATTCAGATTCACGGAGGCATCGGATTTACCTGGGAACACCCAGCTCACCTCTACTTCAAGCGAGCCAAAAGCTCCGAATTGATGTTTGGTGACCCCGCCTATCACCGTGAACTCTTGGCCCAAAGAATAGGGCTCTAAATATTCCTTTCTGACCTAGAGAGGGCTAACACGTCATGCTCGGCCTAGCGGTTGCAGTCTCCCTAGCCATCGGCTTCATGGTCGCGGCTGGGTTCGTCGGACGCGAAACACGAAGGCTAAGCACCCAACCTCGCCAGCCCGTCTGGCGACTCGAAGAGGCAGCGCTATTCGTTGAGGGCGAATTGCCCTTCGACGTTGCAGCCAAAACTGACCCCGACACGTTAAGGGAGCTACTTAGGATTCACCTCAACCAGCTCCAGTTCAACTCTGAGTCAGAACAAGCAGACGAAGTTAATGATGACCCCTCTGCAGCGCTGCAGAATCTGTATCGGTATGCGCGATCAAAAGATATCGAAATTACCCGACCCACCGTTGAGGCGATCCTGGCTGCTCATTTGCATTACCTGAAGCTGATTGGGGCGCTCGGTACAACTCAAACCTCTGAGTAAGGCAAAATAGAGAACATGGAACCGCCCAAAGAACTAGAAGGCCACAGATTCGTCGGCGACAAGCGCAATCAGCGCCTCTATGACTTAGAAATGTCCGGCTCGGCCATTGAAGCGGCGGTTGAAGATCTATGCAAGGCGAAAATGTATGCAACCTTCGGCCCCGATGAACTTAGAGAAGCCCGCAATCGCGGCTACAAGCTAGCGGCCTGCTGCCGCTGAAGAAAACGGCTCAACCTTGCCCGTCACCATTACCGAAACCCGCATAGACGGCACCCCACACTTAGAAGCCTTTCTTGTTCGACCTGAACGCCCGGCCCATGACGCCCCGTCGATGCTTCTCTGCCATGGCTTCCCATCAGCCCAGCGACCAGGTATCCCCAGCAGGTCATACGAACAGTTCGCGGAGCGCGTGGCTGAAGAACAGGGGTGGACAGTGTTGGCTGTCAGCCTTCGCGGTTGCGGACAATCAGAAGGCCAATTTTCGATGCTTGGTTGGCTTGACGATGTAGCGAGGGCAATCCAAAAACTTCGGGACGAGGGATCTGAACGGATATGGCTGGTGGGATCCACCACTGGCGGGTCGCTAGCGATC